>OGUR01000004.1_pt1 | contig 255355 bp, 201 predicted proteins | sample 1574711 | NCBI WGS metagenome assembly OGUR01 (sample SAMEA2582152, study PRJEB24529) | metagenome | biome: Human gut stool | place: China | collected 2011
GGAACGCCTCCCCTGGTGTCAGGGAAATCATGTGCTCCCTCTGGATTCTGGATCCAACTCCCAGAGGTCCCATTCCCATGTTAGCCGCTCCTCCTGTGGTTCCGGACTTTTCAAAAACAAGTACCCCGGCTCCGTTCTCTGCCGCTGATATGGCAGCTGCAAGGCCTGAAAGGCCGGCAGCTACAACAATAATGTCTGTTTCCATCTTCTCCATGATTTTTCCTCCGTTTTTCTTTTCTCCCGATTAATCCGGGCCTGTTACACAATGTCAATGGCTGCTTCATATCCCCCATGGACTGCATCGCCTACTTTTCCGGCTCTGTCACAATCACCGACCACATAGGTCTTAATGTCCCCGGCCATCTTAAGTATCTCCTGCACGGATGCCTGATCCGCCTTCATGCCCATGGAATATATGCAGGTATCTGCGGGAACCAGCTCTGCTCTGCCGTCCCGTTCCACCACAACACCTTCCGCCGTAAATTCCAGCACCTTTGTATGCAGCATCTGCTTCAGGCCCCGTTTGTCCATCTCGTCCAGCAGGGCATTTCTGTAGTATCCGAATGTCTCAAAAGCCATCATGCCCTGCATCTCAACCACGGTCACATCATGGCCGTGTTCTGCCAGGTGAAGACCCACTTCGCATCCCACCAGCCCGCCGCCGGCAAGGACAACCCGCTTTCCAATCCTGTCCATGCTGTGGTATGCCTCCAGTGCATTCATGGCCCGGTCAATTCCCTTAATGGGCGGTTTGACAGGGTGGGCGCCAACAGCTATGATGACGGCGTCCGGTTTTATCTCATCCAGGATTTCCCTGGAACATGGGGTTTCCATACGGATATCCGGGCAGCTCTCCCTTGCCTCACGTATCAGCAGATTCTTGAAGTTCCTCAAATCCACCTTATCCTCATCCTGGTCTGTAAAATTAATGGTGCCGCCCAGTCCCCCTGTTTTTTCCAGAAGCGTCACCCTGTGTCCGCGCTTTGACGCGGTAACTGCTGCCTGAAGTCCGCCCACGCCGCCGCCCACAACCAGCACCTTCCTGCTTCCTTCGGGATAGGGATGCCTGTCTTCATACCATCCAAACCCAGAATCCGGGTTAATGGCGCAGCGCCCCATGGACGCCGGACTGTAAATACGGTCAACCTCTTCCTTGGAAAGTCCTTTCTCCCAGAGGGGAACATCGGTTTTGTGCTCGCAGAAGCCGGGGTAGCAGGAGAAGCATCTGACGCATTTACGTATATAGTCTTCCCTTCCCGAAAATGCCTTGTTGGGAAATTCCGGGTCTGCAAAGCCCTGACGTCCCAGCTCGATGAAATCTGCTTTTCCATCCCGAATCACCTGGTCTGCAAAGGCCGGGTCATTGATTCCTCCAATGACAGCCACCTTGGATTTAGTGACTGCCGCCTTGACTTTTGCGGCAAACTCAACATTGACCCCGTGGACGTCAAAGAAATCCGAAAATGTCTGGGTCTGGTTCCCCGCCCATTTAAGACCGTTGGAAACGTGGATGATGTCGGCCATCCCGTCAATTTCCCGGCAGAACTCCACCATATCCCGGATCTCCATGCCGCCGTCCACACCGTCCTCAGCCGACATGCGCAGCTCCAGGATCATGTCTTCCCCAATGCCTTCCCGCACAGCTTCCAGAATCATTTTGGGAAACCGGGCGCGGTTTTCCATACTTCCGCCGAATTCATCAGTCCTGTGGTTGGTCCAGGGTGAAATAAACTGCTGGATGTTAAATCCATGCCCTCCGTGAACCAGGACGCCGTCAAACCCGCAGGCTTTTGCAAATTTTGATATTCTGCGGTAGTCGTTGCAGATTTTTTCCATCATTCCCAGGTTCAGTGCATATACCTGCACCCCGTCCTCCCGGACATAAGCATCTGGCCCCCAGGGGACATAAGGGGCTTTTGTCTCAGCCACAGCGCCTTCGTGGGAAAACTCAAGGTAGGCAAGGGCGCCGTGCTTCCTGATACGGTCCGCATATTCTTTCACCTTTTTAAAGTCATCCCCGTCATAGTCGTCCATGTCAATGGCCCGTTCCATAAACAGTGTGGTTCCCTCTTCATTGTTAACCGGAAGCTCACCTGTGGATACGGCGGCAAACCCGCCCTTTGCCCGGTTCTCCACCATGCGGTATACATTTTCAGCAATCTCCGGCAGAAAAAACACGGAATGCGCAAACAAGGTAGGGGCTGCAATCAAGCGGTTTTTATAGACCTTTCCCCGAATGGTCATGGGGCTTTCCAGATATGTGAATTTACTCATATGTCCTCCTTTTCATCTGAACCGTAATAGGATCTGAATTCCTTATTGTCCTGTCTGGTTCAAATTATAAAGGATTGGCGCTCCCTTAACATCATGCCTGCACCTTATGTTTTCCAACATATTCAGCCTGTTTTTGTGCAAAGGCACAAACTCGTTTTCCCTAAATTCCTTTAAACTGTTTGTCCTTATATTTCCGGAGCCTTTCCTGAACCAGCTTAAGCTTCTCAGGATCCCCATAGAACCCGCCTTCGGTGCAGCCGATTTCCTCCAGGTGCCTTGCCCTTCCAGCCACCGTGGTGCGGTCCTTCAGGTATCCGTCTTGCCGGATGACGAATTTCCATTTCCCATCCCCTGCCTTTTCCAGATTGCCGCCGGCGCCGCAGACCTGGCATTCCACGGGATAGTGAAGCCCGTCCCACTGGGGTTCCCCCAGCACCAGGGCATTGGAATGGCAGTTTGGGCACCAGCCCATATCCTCATCCCCCAGCCAGGTCCGCTCTCCTGCTGGTGTACGGACTGCTGTCATTATGTTTTCCCCCATCCTCCTTGCCCGTGCCATCAGCCCTTCATCCAGCAGGCACTGTGCCCGGCCCGGCACCCTTGCAGCCAGTATCATGTCCACCACCTTCATATCCGTCGTAAACATGGTGGCCTGCATGGCCTCCAGAGCCATGGACTGCCACGCCCTGGTGGAACCTCCTGCACAGATCAGGCCCGCAACCCTGTCCTTATGTTCAATTGCACCGATTGTCTCTAAAAATGCAGTCTCATAGCTTAAACTCCTCTGGGCAAAGATCAGGTACTCCGCGTTGGGCATCAGATCATAGGTTGGTGCAGAAAAAATCACAGCATCCTGGGCCAGCATCACCTCCATAATTTTCTTTTTATCATCCTTTGCATCCAGCACACAGCCCACATTCTTCCCCTGGGCCATCCCTCTTGTGCAGGAGGTACATCCTGTGCAGCTTTCTATATGATAATCCTTCAGATTAACCATGGTTACCTCTGCCCCGGCCTCCTCACAGTACATAAGCGCTTCTTTCAACAGGATCTCGCTGTTGCTGTCCTTTCTTCCCGCGGTAATACCCATTACTTTTACTGACATTTTCTTTCCTCCTGGACTTTTGTCTGAAACGTTTTTTCTAACAGAAATCAGGGATGAACAGTTGGAATTGAAACTCATCCGCAAATCTGTTATACTTTATGTAAAATATAACAGTTATTTTTTTAACAAGCATCCATTCCAAGTCGGATATCATCCGCAATCATCTGCTGTTTTTCAGACATTTGTCTGATTGGAGGTATAACATGGCATATTTAGGAACCATTGTCCGTCATCTGGAGGACACCTTTCACGTAAAGGTACACGGACAGTTCCATACACGGACCGAAATTGAAGGAACACGCTTCCTTACACAAAAACCGGATACAGACCCGGACCATGGGGACAAGCTGCTTTATATCGCATGTTCCCAGACAGCCGCCCCTTCCGGGTGCCCTGAGGCCGCCTTCTCTGCCGGTGTCTTACAGGCCGCGGCGCCATCCTGCCATCAGCCGAACATCCTGTTGACCGGACAGGAGACACCCCCGGACGACCGCCGAATCCTATATGTCCGGGAAGTCCTGGATGCCTGCCAGGTATTTAACGCCATCCAGGAGGTCATCTTCCGGCACTATAGGCTGAAGCTGAAACGGGAGGAATTATTTCAGTCGCTGCACAGTGACAACGGGATTGAAGGTATGGCACATGTTGCCCATACCTTCCTGGGCAACCCTGTCACCATCTGCGACACCAGCTTCTCGGTCATTGCCGCCAGCCCGGTTGTGAAGGATGCTGACAATCTGGAGGAAAAGCACGGGCGTCTCTACCTGAAGGATCCCCTGTTCCAGAACATGGCGGACCGGAACATCATCCGTCACATCTATTCCTCCGCCGTGCCATATATAACCACACTGGACGATTATCCGTATCAATGGGTATTTGAAAGCATACGCATTCACCACGCCGTGGTGGGATATATCTGTGTCCGGGGTACGGTGCGGGAATTCACGGAAGATGATTTAGAATTCATTGATGTGTTTTCCAAGATGCTTTCCATTGAAATGCAGAAGGATTCCGCTTACCGCCATCCCACCGGCCTGAGGTACGAGTACTTCCTTACAGAGCTTCTGGAAGGCCATTTTGACCGGGCAGAGTACATTGCCGGCCACCTGATCCAGCTTGGACGCACCCAGATGCCCTATTACACAGTCCTGCTTCTTACATTCACGGATCCGTCGCGCAAGCCGCGGCAGTACAAAGGATATTTTGAACAGCTTTTATCCCTTCTGCCAAACTGTATGGTAGTATTGTTCCACGGCGATCTGACCGTCCTCCTGCCCGGCGACCGCAGAGAACCCTTCCGTGAAACAGTAAGGAACCGGTTCGCCGCCTTCTTACAATTAAACCACATGCAGGCTTATGTCAGCTATCCTTACACGGACATTGCAAAGAGCAGCATTTATTGGCGGCAGGTAAAAGAACTGTCCTTACTCCATGAAAAAACCGGCCTTCCAAAAGACCGGTATTTCATCTGCTATGAACAATATTATCTGGAACACGGGTTCTGCCAGTATAAGGATACCGGACTTTTAGCCGCCTCCGTCCACCCGGTCATTACACAGATGACGGAATATGACCGCACCGCCAACACAGAATACGCCAGGACACTCCGGGTCTACCTTGCAAAAAACCGGAATGCCCTGGCTGCGGCCGGGGAACTGCATATTCATAAAAGCACCTTTTTTTACAGACTGGGGAAAATGGCCGATCTGTTCGGCATAGATATCAATGACGGGCTTGCCTTGTTCCGCTATGAGTATTCCTTCCGGGTCCTGGATTATCTTGGCTTGGAGTGATGCCGCTGTCCGGCGGGGGGCGGGAGGCCTTTATTTGTCCTGTTATCTATCCTGCTATATGTCCTGCTATTCCAATCCTCCGGGCCTTTCACCGGAAGACGGCGTTTTCCGGTCAGCCCACATCCACATAAACCGGCTGTTCCTCCAGCGTCAGTGTATCCGCAATTCTGCCTTCCGTTTCAAAAATGATAATTTCATTCCTGCCCTTTTTTAAGAGCGGTGCCGGAATGTAGAGATACTGTACCGGCCCCTCCGACCAGTAGCGTCCCAGGTTAAATCCGTTAATGAACGCCACCCCTTTACCCAGCTCACGGCAGTTCAGAAATGTGTCGGCACATTCCTCAGCCTGGAATTCATACCGGTAAAAGGAAGGCGTATCCCTGATCCAGTCCCCGGAAAAATCCAGTTCTTCGATATTCTTAAAATCCAGGGCATACTGTTCCCATCCGCTTTCAAAATGGATATCGACCATGACTCCCGTTCTGATTCCCTTTTTCTGGGTGGGAGCCTGGAGCTTATATCCATAATTAACACGTCCCATATTTTCCACCAGAAGGGCAAGCTCATTGTCCTCTTTAAAATACAGCTCCAGTTCTTCGCCCGAATTATTCTGGTAGTGGGTTCCCTCAAATACCCGGTTTAAGTAATACTGAACACGGTCCGATGCCTGGACGGCCTTTACCTTCATTTTCTTGTTATATCCCCTGACATGGGTGCGGTAGAACATGTAACCGTACCCGCTCCCTGCCTCCTCCATGGACAGAGGGACAGCGCTTTTTTGACATTCAGCCAGACTGTCCACACAAGAAAACAGGGATACCTGGCCCGTAGGAACAGCCTGGCCGTAAGCAATCCGTTTCCTGTCCCTTGGCTCCATGGTCTTAAGATGGGGAAACATTTTCCTTACCACCTGCCGCACCTGGTAGAATTTTGCTGTAGGCTCTCCCCACTCTGTCATCAGGGCATCGTAGTTATAGGATGTAATCTGGGGCAGGTCCGTGTATCCTCTGGCAGAACATCCGTTGTAAAATCCAAAATTGGTACCGCCCTGGAACATATAAAGATTGATGCTGGCCCGCTTTAACAGCTCCGCCACTTCCATGGCCAGATCTGCCGGGTCCCGGGTGATGATTTTTTCCTTCCACCGGTTGAACCAGCCATCCCAGAACTCCATGCACATCAGGGGCCATCTCCGCCCGTTCCTTCTGAAAAATGCTTCCAGCACGTCCAGGTTCTCCCCTGACCTGGAACCAAAATTGGCGGTTGCCAGCACCCCGTCTTCTATCAGGCTTCCGGCTTCCAATGCAGCGTCCCATGCTCCATCCGAAGTAAAAAGAGGCACCTGGGCCCCATTTTCCTCCATCAGCCTCTTAATTGCTCTTAAGTACTCCTTATCATTGCCAAAGGAGCCATATTCATTTTCCACCTGCATCATGATAACCGGGCCGCCGCAAGTTGCCTGCAGGGGCGCGATCCGTCTAAAAAGTTCCTTATAATAAGCTTCCACTTTGCCCAGGAAAAGCGGGGTATTGGTTCTCACCTTCATATCGCCATATCGCAGAAGCCATGGGGGCAGCCCCCCGAATTCCCATTCCGCGCAGATAAACGGGCTGGGTCTGAGAATTACATGAAGCCCCAGCTCCCCGGCTAACCTGACAAAACATTCCACATCCTTGTTGCCGTCAAAATCAAATACCCCTTCCTCCGGTTCATGGATATTCCATGGGATATAGGTCTCTACCGTATTGAATCCCATGGCTTTCAGGTTATAAAGACAGTCCTCCCAGTATTCCTTGACAAGGCGGAAATAATGCACTGCCCCGGACAGCAGTTTTACCGGTTTTCCATCCAGGTAAAACTCTTCTTTTACTTCAAATGTACTCATTCTTTTCTCTCTCCTGTTATAAAAACGGGATCCAGTCCCTCCTCAGAAGCCGGAGCAGACCTTCCATATAGAAAAAGTCTCCCCACAGGTTGGGCTCATCCACGCCCTTCCCCTCGCTGTAGGCATATACGCCGTGGAGAAGAAGACCTTCATTATCGGGTTCATACTCAGACGATGCCATATCCCGGCAGGTTTTAAGCATTTCCTCCGCCCGTTTCAGGTTGCCGGTCTCCATCATCCCACATGCCGCTATGGCCAGAGCCGAGCTGTCCCTTGGCTGGCTGTCCCTATCTGTAAATACCAGATCCCAGTAAGGCATACCATCTGCGGGAAGATGGGTTTCAAAATACTCCACAATCCTATGGTAGGTTTCCCTCTCGGCCTGTGTCAGCGCTTCCCCCGACACACGGGCGTGAAGGGGGATTCCGTAGACAGCCCAGGCCTGGCCTCTGGCCCAGCATGAATGATCACTATAGCCCTGGTGGGTTGCCCCATATGCAGGCGCCCCGGTGGCCTTATCAAAATAATATGTATGGTAAGTGGAGCCGTCTTCCCTGACAATGCAGTCCACAACATTCCTGTAATGGCGCCCCGCTATCTCCCGGTAGCGCTCATTCCCGGTGATTTCAGCAGCCATATAGAGAAGGGGGAGGTTTAACAGGGAATCAATGATCAGGCGGTATTCCTTCTCCGCTCCCATCTTGCCCCATGCCTGGATAAATCCGCCCCTTTCCTGAAAACGTCCTGCCAGTACATCGGCTGCGTCCGTAATCATATCCTTAAGGCGGTCATCTCCGGTCACCCTCCAGGCTGCAGCAGCAGACGGACTGTACAGGAAACCGATATCGTGGTGGTCCAGCACAAAATGCTCCTTCAGCCGTTCCCCGAAGCTCTCCACATTTTTCATGGCTAACTCCTTATAGCTGCCGTCACCGGTATACAGGTATGCCATCCACAACATTCCGGTCCAGAATCCGTTTGTCCAGTCATCGTTTTTCTTAATCCTGTATCTGCCGTTGGTGGCGCAGGCCGATGGAAAGTCCGTGCCGTACCGGTCCATATTCTTCTTTATCACACCGCAGATACGGTCCAGTTCCCTGCCCGCCCATACGCATGAATCTTCTGACATAACCTCTCCTTTACTCCCATTCATCTCAAACTAAAAAAATGTCTCTATCCCCACAGAAGGATCATCCGGCACCATCTGGGCCGTTACCTTGATTCCGGCTGACAAAAGGGTGTCCACTGCCGCTTTCTCCTCCGGGAACATGCTGACTGATTTCTTATATTGGGTAGTGCCCGGACGGTTGGACATGTTGCCGATATTTACAGGCAGAAGCTCCACGCCCATTTCCATCATCTTCACAAGGGTCACAGGGGACTTTACAATCAGCATGACCCTCTGCCCGTCATAATTACCGTTCTTGATATTGGCCACTGCCTTCTCAAGGGGCAGAATGGATGTGTTGACGCCGGCAGGCGCCGCCATGCGCAGAATAGCCTTCTCGTTGTCATTGGCAGCCACCGCATCGTCAATTACCATGATACGGTTTACCTTCAGGCCGGTAGACCAGCGTGTGGCTACCTGTCCATGGATCAAACGGTCATCAATACGGATATGTACGAATCCTTTCATTTCAGTTCCTCCTTATGCAAATACTTTCAGATTATATGCCAGTATGCCTACCAGCACCAACAATAAAGTTACCCTTGTAGAGTTCATTTTCTTCCGTCCAAGCATCCAGTATGCAAAGAATACAACCAGGGTGGGCGCCAGGGACGGCATAATTTTATCAGCCAGCTCCTGTATGGATATGCTTACCTCTCCCCAGGAAAACTCATAGGCGAATCTGGCATTGACCACAGACGGAATCAGGGCTCCGATTACCGTGATACCCAGGATATTGGCCGCCTTCGTAATCTTTTTTAAACGGTTTCCAATTTCACTTACAATCTTAGCGCCTTCCCTATAGCCCATGGCATAAAAATTCTTCATGCAGAACAGGCGCAGAAGGCCAAAGAATATCCAGAGCACCAACGCCAGAGGGCTTCCTTCCAGCGCCATGTAAGATGCGATTGACCCGATAATTGTGGATGGTATCACATGAAACAGGGTATCGCCGATACCGGCCAGGGGACCCATCATACCCGTCTTAAGCGCGGCAATGGTATCAGAGGCATCCGCCCCTGTCTCGTCCTGAAGGGCGCAGTCCACACCCATGATAATGGGTGCCATTGTGTTGTTGGTGTTAAAAAACTGAAGTTCGGTCTTGGCCAGATTCTTCCGGTCCTCCTCATCTTTCTGTTTCTTTATCATGGGAAGCATACTGTAAAAGTAACCAAGTCCCTGCATTTTCTCGTAATTCCATCCTGCGCCTCCCAGAAAATACCATCTCCAGAATACGCTTTTACTCTCTTTTGAAAGACCGTTCTGCATCTTATTCATCACCCATCTCACCTCCTGCATTTACTGGCGCCTGTGCTGCCACAGACATCTCGTCCTTCTCAGACTGGAAACTGAGGACCGCGCACGCCAGTCCCACCAAGGCCACCCCCAGGACCGGAACCTTCAGGTAAGCCGCAAGGAAAAATCCCAGAATCAGATAGGAAATGTTCCGGCTTACCGGCAGATAGCGCAGCAGAATTGCGATACCAAGAGATGGAAGGATACCGCCTGCCGTCTTGAGGCCGTTCATCAGCCACATGGGAAGGTGGTTTACCACCAGGTTAACAAAGTCGGAGCCAAATACCAATGCCAGAAATACAGGAAGCATACGGGATATGGACTGAGGAATAAGTCCCAGAATATTCATTCTGGCCGCCGCCTCGATGTTTCCCTCCTCAACCAGGCGCTCCGCCCTGTGCTGGAAATATGTATTGGAAAACCTGGCCAGTATATCCAGCTGTATCATCAGAAGGCCGATTGGGATTGCCAGAGTTACACCAAATTCAGCCCCCTGTCCGCTCTGTATGGCAAACGCGGTACCCAGAAGCGCGCCTGTCATGTAGTCCGGTATGGATGCGCCGCCGAAGTTACCAATTCCCAGAACCAGAAGGTTAAGTGTTCCTCCAACTACAAGGCCGGTAGTCACATCTCCCAGCACCAGTCCTGCGAAAAAGCCAGCCATGGTTGGCTTTACAGTTCCAAAGGTTGTATTATTTCCGTCATAAAATGCAAATCCCGCATATAAAGTAATGAGCAGAATCTGCCACCATTGAATATTCATTCTCCTAGTCCTCCTCGTTCCCCACTATTCATCATCTGATCCGGCTGTCTGCGCTTCCAGGTCAAGGCACATAATCCCATCCCTTGCGTTTTGCACCAGACCCGCAAGCGCGTCCGTACTGCAGACATCCATGTCACTGAGAACCGCATCCACCACCATGGGCAGGTTCATACCGCTGATTACCTTAGCCCTGTCCTTCAGCCCATGCTTCGCAAGCAGCAGTTCCGCCTGGTTATAGGGTGTGCCTCCCCTGAGGTCCGCAAAAACAAGGCCTTTTCCAGTCCCTGACAGCCAGGTTACAAGATACTCTTCCAGGCGCTTTGAAAAATTGCCCACACCCTCTTCTTCCGTCAGCTCCATGGCTGTTATCTGTTCTGCCACAGGCCCCATGACCATGGCAATCGCTGATTTCATCCCAGAAGCAATTCCCCTGTGGGAAACCAATAATAATTCCATATATTTCCTCCATTCCAGCTTCTGTACCGGTACGGTACAATAAACACCGGGACTAAATCGGTTCAATTTCTATACTGAAATAATCCCACCGTTTATATCCCTCAATATACTCAATGGTCCTTCCGTCGAACAGATATGTATATCTTCTTGTAAAGGCACTGGGCTCCTTATCAGTCAGTCCAAGCAGCCTCCCCTCCTCCTCAGGAGCCGGAAAAACAATCTCCGTTATCTCCTTTGAGTCTGCCTGGAACAAATCAATTCCGAAATCCTCCCTTATCTTACCGTAAATAGACGAGAACTTCTCCTTATCCCCCGCATCCTCTTCCTTGATAAACTCCTTGATAACATAGCTGTTCTGTACAATAATCGGCTTATCCTCAACCAGCCGCAGGCGTTTAATGTGGTAAAATTCCTCATTCTCTCCCAGGTTCAGCTGCGCTGCAATCCTGGGGTCCTTCATCACATGGATATCAATTACTTCCGTACGTTCTGCTGCGTTCCTGTACTTCTCGATATCGGAGAACTTGACAATCTTGCCTCGTCTGGCCTTTGATACGTATGTCCCCTTTCCCTGATATCTGACCAGATATCCCTCGTTGGTCAGGCACTGCAATGCCTTGATAGCAGTAATCCCGCTTACATTATATTTTTTTTTCAACTCCGCTTCACTGTAAAACTTATCTCCCGGCTGGAACATCCCATTGTTAATCTCATAGAGTAAGCTTTGTTTAATCTGCTGATATTTAGGAATAGACATATGAACCCCTCTTTCATTGGCTGTTAATTGGTTAATATAATAATCTGTTATTATCATATCAATGATTTCCTTTCTCTTCAACCCAAAAGCTCATAGTCTTCCTCCAATGTGTCTGAAAGTCTCCTCATATCCTGCAGATATTTCTGCGGAAAGCCTCATCCCCTTTTTGATTTGGTTTGCTACTTAGTAGGTTAATATATTAAGCTGTTAATCGAATATTATCATATTGTGCTGGTAAATGCAATAGGTATTTTAATACTTTGTATAATTTCATTATTTGATAAGGCTTTCTCAATGTGCTGGAGCTTTCTGACACACAAAAAACAGCCTCTCACAAATTTTTTTCTGTAAGAAGCTGTTTGTAATTGTTTTTATAGCATTATTGGCCTTCAACATAAGTAACCATTTCATCCAAAGGATTTCTTGCTGTGGGACCGGCGTAGGCGTCAACCCTTCCGTCTGCGGATGTATCCTCCATGCCGATTAAGAGAAACGCTGCCGCTGTCTGATCCTCCGGAATCCCCAGTTGTTCCTGATAGACTGCCTGATTATCTCCGTTCACTGCCAATGTCGGAGAAGAAATGATTTTTGTTCCATACCCTAAAAGCTGAGCAGCCACAGACATGTTCTGGCAGGCCAGGCCTGCATCCAGTTCCACCGTTGATTCCATGGTCATGAGACGTTTGCGCAAATAGGAAATATAGAGCCAGACGCTGTTGATATCCGTTTCCGCATCATACCCCCACGCCTTAATCAGCAGTTCCTCCGAGGAAAATGAAAATATTGTGGTTTATCATCAATTGCTCCATGAGCCGGTATTCCTGCTTGGGAAGAACAAAATCAGTGTTGCCGCAGGAAAGCGTGAAGATTTCGCATTTTGCAGGTGAAAGGGTAAACTATATTTTATATTAGCAGCCGAAACTTAGATTCGCATAGGAAAAATGCCGACGCTGGGAAAAAACGGCAGTGGCGGCATGGGATACCGGGTCATTGGGTCTGCTCCATAAAATCTCTGTACGATATACAGCCCAAAGCCCATTGCATACTCAACAGGAACGTTTTCTCAGTCTTTGTGTGTGCTCTGGCTTCAAGCATCAAAATCATTTCATCCTCATTTGTTAAAGGTTCTAATATATGCTGCTTGCGGCAAAACGCCTCGAAATACCGCAAGCCAAACTTTCTTTGGGAAACTGCATTAATATGAATACCGTCAGGGTTACAGGCAAGGCCTGCAGCAGCAACAAAGTAACAGTTATCCTGCTCAAAAGCAAATTGTTTCAACTTCTGATTAATGAGCATATATTCGGTACAATTCTTTCCAAATCCTGACTGGCCTAAAAAGCCACCTAACCCGCCAATGATAATCGGAATATCAGGTGCATCCAGTTCCTTTCTAAACCCATCCATGATTCTATGTAATTTTTCATAATATTTTTCATACCTGCCGCCCATACTGTCAGATTCACCCTGATGCCAGAGAATACCTGTCAATTGACTGCTTTTCATGGCGAATCTGGCTTCACTGATTGCATGGTTATAGAGTGCCTTACCAACATCCCATTCTTCGATTTCACTTCCGCCCTCGGCACATGGTATAAGACCGATTTGGCCTTCTTTGTATTCACGACACCACGCATCCGCAAAAGACGCCGCAAGACTGATACCAGCGACTGAACGGTCGCAGTTGATAGGCTCAGCCATCATTTGCCACCTTCCGTTGCGCAGCATGACAATTCTCTCATTTATTATAGGTTTTACTTCATGAAGATATCCACGGCCGGCCATATTAGATTGACCAATCATCAAAAACGATTTCACTCTATTTTTCATTACTTAAAAACTCCTTTTTCTCTGCCTATTACTCAAGCCGGTATAAATCACCTTGTGCCGCCATTTCCTGCGCTGGGGTAGACTGGAATTCATTATACTCCTATCATACAAAAAAATCAATGTGTAAGTAATATAAATCATTACTATAGTAATGTTATTGATTTTCAGAGTAAAGTATTTTATAATAAAAGGCATAAATAAGCGGAGGTGTTAGGATGGCTAAAAAGAGAGCCACCAAGGAGGCGCTTTTGGCAGCCGCCATTGGTTTGTTTCAGAAACATGGTTTTGAAAACATCACCATAGACGATATATGTAAAGAAATTGATGTTACGAAAACTGCATTTTATTATTACTACAAATCAAAGGATGAACTGGTTCGTGATTATTTTTCCACTGACGGCATGCTGAGCAGCGATGAATTAGCCTCTATTTTGAACGCACATGACTATGCCAATCAAGTTTTGAGGATTATAGAAACGCGTATCCGACACGTCACAAGGGCCGGTGTCTCTTTGACAAAAGAGTTGTACCGCATATACCTGAAGGACGAGGTTATCCCTTTGCTTCCGGAGCAGAGCGGGCTGTGGGATATCGTAATCAGCCTGCTTGAACGCGCCCAGCAGGAAGGGCAGATTAAGCGCACCGCATCTCCCAGGATACTGGGCAACTCGTTATGCTGTCTATCAAATGGTATTGTCCTCAAATGGATTATGGCAGGTGGAGAATTCGATGTTATCAATGAGAACCGTTTGTTGTTTGAAGCGCTGTTTCTGTAGCGTACTGCTGGTGCCATTTTAGCATTTAAAAAGATTATTTCGAGATTTGACTATAAAAGGAGAATATTATGGATTTAACCAGTCTTCGGTACTTTGTCGCATTAGCCCGGAATCTTCATTTCACCAAAACAGCACAAGAACTGTATATTTCCCAGCAAAATCTGAGTCAGCATATAAACAAACTGGAAACTCACTACCGTACCCCATTATTCTACAGAAAACCAAAGCTTCAATTGACGCCAGCGGGCAAAGCCTTGTATGACTCCTGCATTAAAATTCTCACAGAGGAAGATAATATCTCACGGCAAATGAATGATATCATTCAAAATAATGTGGGTTCTCTTTCCATCGGAGCAAGCCAGTACCGCGGCCAGTACTGGCTTCCGCTCATCCTTCCTGACTATCTAAAGCGCTGGCCAAATATAAATGTGCAGGTCACTATGGAACGGTCAGAAAAGATGGAACAGCTTCTTGTCTCAGGGGACCTGGACTTTTTCGTAGGAATCAAGCACGGCGATGATTCCCTGCTCCGATTTATTCCGTTAATGAATGACAAAGTATATATGGCTGTCACAAGGGAACTGATGGAACAATGTTTTGGCGAAGAGACTGATACGATTATTGCAAAATGCAGCAATGGCACCACCCTTAAAGAGTTTAAGGAGATACCATTTATGCGGTTGAAATCCACTTACCGGTTGCGTATGCTGACAGACCAGTGTTTTCAGGCCGTAGGCTATAAACCACGGCAGATTCTGGAAGTGGAATCTATCGACCTGATGATTTCTCTGTTCCCATATAGTCTGGGCGCCTTTTTCTGCACAGGGATGCGGGTTCCATCGCTCAAAACCGCCCATCCAAACACTTACTTTTTCCCGGTACAGCTGAATGGAAAAACCTTACTCAATCCACTCGGCATTGTATATCATAAAGACCGTTTTCTTCCCAGATATGCACAGGATTTCATCGATCGGTTAAAATCTTTCTTTGCATCATTTGAAAATTCGTAACAGTTTTGACGGCGGAAAAAAAGTGTTCCTGTTAATTATTAATATAAAGGAAAAACAAATGGCGCCCATATAATATAAGCGGCGGCAAAAACAGCCGCCGTTGGCAGTCCTGCTTTTATATAATCGCTGAAACGGTATTCACCTGCTTCCATAATCAGTGCCTGTATTCCGGCCGCCATCGGAGTAGAAATAGAAAGCGTGGCGCCTGCCACTGTGGCAACCATAATGGCTGTGGGATTGATTCCTGTTGTACAGGCCACAGTCGCCGCAATGGGCATCGTCAGATTGATCACAGGTATATTGCCCATAAACTGCGTCATGGCAAAGGGTACAAGCAAAAAAATAGCAACCAGCACATATTCACTTTGGCTGGAGTTTGTTGCGAAAACCAGTTTTTCTACAATCCAGTCTGCAATTCCGGTTTTGGTCAACGCGTTTGCAAAACCCAGACTTCCCGCGAATATACACACAGTATTTAAGTCAATTGCTCCAAATGCTTCTTTTCCACTTAGCACGCCGCTGACAATCATCAGCAATGCGCCGATCAGAGGCGCATAGTGTGACGGAATCCCCACCAGAGAACTGATAATCATTGCAGCAATGCTGCCAAAAAAGATTCCAATTCCCATTTTATCCTTAAATTCAGAAAGATTGCAGTTCTCGTTCAAAATAATCTCTTCCTGATTTTTGTCCCCATTTTCTTTTTGATTTGAAATAAACTTATAGCCAAATAATCCAATAAAACTGATTGTCACTATCAATACCGGCAATCTTGCAATAGCTGAATCAAATAAACTCATACGAACAGATGACCCCATCATCTGTAAATACGAATTTCCCTGTTCCATAAAAGCTGCTCCCATTCCAAATGGCATAATTGCGAAACCCATACAAGCTGCGTCCATAACAGGCTTCAGCAAACGTCTTTTCTGAAAATTCCCTTTCCTGCTAAGCAGGGATACCATTGGAAGCATTGTTGCCCCCGCTGCTGTGGCACTGGTCAGCATTGCAAGAAAAGAGGCAATATACATACAAATCCATCTCATTTTCTTCTCACTGCTGCCAATTTTCTGAAGAAGCTTCTGTATCTTTATAATAAAACTTGTTTTCATAAGTCCGGCGCCTAAAATGAAAATCGAAGCAAACAGAAAAACCGTTGTGTTTCCAAATCCCGCCCAAGCTTCTGCTGATGACAGTACCCCCGTAATCTCTAATGCAAGACAGCAAAAAACCGCTGTCATTCCATAAGGAATTTTTGCCCAGATATAACTAATAAGCATAAAAAATCCTATTAATAATGTAACCTGAATATCCCCCATTTTTCTCCTCCATATTATAGTTTCGATTTTTCCTTTTATATTTTAGATTTTTCCTTATACAGAACATGCAGACACTCCGCTTTTTCAAAGCCGAATGTCTGCTCTTTCATCTCAGTTATTAATAATCATACATACCCACCGGTTTTCTGTCCGGCTTAATCGTATCAGTATATACGGGAGCTGTTTCATAATCAATATCCGGTATAGGCCAGGTTGGCTCTTTTCCTTCATACATCTCCACAATTCCCATTGCAGCCATGTAAGAAGCCCGCATTGCCGCTTCCACCGTATTGCCGCCAACATGCGGAGTAATCAGCACATTATCCAGAGTGATCAGCGGCATATCCGGAAGTATGGGTTCGTGCACAACAGCGTCCAGCGCAGCGCCTGCTATTACATGATTCTTGCAGGCCTCATATAAATCCTGTTCATTGACCACCGCGCCTCTTGCTGTATTAATCAGGAATGCGGTGGGCTTCATCATCGAAAGGGTTTCTTTATTAATCATATTTCTTGTAACAGAGGTATTTGGCGTATGTAAAGATACATAATCACTTTCTCTGAAAATACGTTCTATATCTCTGACCACTTCAACCCCCTCCGGGAAATCACATGCCGGCTTATATGGATCATAGCAAAGCACATTCATCTCCATTGCCAGGCAGCGTTTCGCCGTGCGGCTTCCGATATTTCCACATCCAATCAAACCAACGGTCTTTCCGTTCAGCGTAGTCATATATGTCTTCAGTTTTGCATCGTAAAAATCCACTGTTAACATATCGCGAAGACGTGTTACATTTCTGCTCATATACAGCATCAGCATAAGAGCTGTCTCCGCAACCGATGTGCTGTTGGCAACCGGAGCGTAAAGGCATTTCACTCCATAATCCGCTGCCGCTTTCAGGTCCACAGCGTCATATCCGGCCCCATGGCGTACCAGAACTTTGAGATTCGGCGCAGCTGCTTCAAATACAGCTCTGGGCATTTTCGTAATTCGTACAATAATCGCGTCCGGCTTATGCTCCTTCATATCCGCAATTACATCTTCCGTTTCAAATCCGCGACCGTCAATCAACGTATGTCCATGGCTTTCCAGCAAATCGCGTGCATCTTTTTTTAATTCCTGCGGTAAAAGAATTTTCCAACCCATAATTTCTTCCTCTCATTTCATGATTCTTCATTATTCTCAGCAAATGCCCATGATTTTCCAATACGGAAGTCCGATTATAAGGAACACCGCAAAAATCATAGCTAACAAAATGGTTCCTTTCAGATACCAGTCTTTCTGGCTCACATAACCATTTCCAAAAATATAGATACTTGCACCGTTTCCGTAGTTACACAAAAGCGCGCCATATCCGCCGAAAAACGCCAGCATCAAAGACAATGCCATTATATTTACATTTGTGGATGCCGCCAATGTCAAAATAACCGGATAAATAGAGGCGATATATGCTGCATTGGACACGAAGAAGTACTTTGTAACAAAACTTATTAACAGCAGAATCACTAATACAGCCATTCCATTCACAGCTGAGAGATCCAGATAATTTTGTATCTGACCAGACAGCCAGGAATAAAATCCGCCTTCATTAATTGCGCCGGATATACTGAAAAATGCACCGTACCATATGTACATGTTCCATGCGCCCTTTTCCGCCATCAAGTCATTCCAATCCATGACCCCAAGCAGCAGCTCCAATGCCAGAAAAGCAAAGGCAACCACATACATACTGATTCCAATCTTTCCCCCAAGCATCCATCCCAGAATCGCCATAATAAATAATGCCAGCAGAATTTTCTCGTCTTTTTTCATTGCGCCCATTTCCTGCATTTTACTGACAACAAAGGGTTTAATATCTCCCAAATCTTTCATCTGGGGCGGATAGAGCTTATACACAACCAGCGGGCACAAAAACAAAACAATCAGTCCCGGCACCAATGCCGCCTTAAACCACAGCATCCATGTCAATTCCACTCCGGCAATGTCTTTAATGGTTGAGGCAATCACTGCATTGGATGCCATTCCTGTCAGAAACAATACTGCTGTGGACATGGCAACTACATGTTCCAGCAGCTCCAGATATCCTCCCAGCTTTTGCGGATCCTTGTCCGGATAAGACCCCAGTGACTCTGAGACGCCCCGGAAAATAGGAAATACAATTGCAGAACGGGACGTATTGGACCCGGTGGCCGGACTCAGTATTAAATCACAAAGCATCATGACATATCCAAGACCCAGAGAGGATCTTCCGAATTTAGTTCCCCCAAATTTGGAAAGCAATATGTATGCAAGACGTTTTCCTAATCCGGTTTTCTTAAACGCCCCGCAGGCAAGAAGCACTGCAAGCAAAAACCAAACTCCCTGGGCAGCATATCCGCTGTACAAAACAGCTGGTTTTTCAACAAAGCAGGCACCGAGTCCCAATACAATCAGGCTGATTACGGGCTCTGAAAAAGGTTTCAAAATTAATCCGCACAGCAGGGACAGACACAAACCGAACATATGCCAGGTCTCTGTCTCCAGGCCTGCGGGAGCAGAGATAAGCCATGTCAGGAGCGGAAACAAAATTACCGGTATCATTTTTACCAGACGATTTTTCATCTGTTTCTCCTCCTCTTTTAGCAGTTATAAACGTCATCTATAATCTCTACATTTTTCTTTTCCATCAAATCTTCTACCCACTGGCGATTCACAGTCCCTTTTGCAGAATTCTCCGCTTTCTGTTTATCTGCCGCTGAGAGTGTCTTGGCTTTTTCAAGAATCTCTGCCGCATCCTGTCTCGGAATAACGATTACACCGTCTTTATCGCCCAGAATAATATCTCCGGGGTTTACAGTAATGCTGCCGCACGCAATCGGAACATTTACCTCTCCAGGACCTTCTTTATAAGGGCCGGCCGGATTCGTTCCAGTTGCATAAATCGGCAGATGCCCTTTTGAAATCACATCAATATCCCGAATCGGCCCATCAATCACAATTCCGGCAATCTTTTTGAAACCCTGCATGTAATTATACATGATTTCTCCCATAATCGCCCGGCTCCGCTCGCCCTCGTTGGAAACAACAATCACATCGCCCGGCATAGACATATTCATTGCCTTATGAAGCATCATATTGTCACCAGGCCTTGCCTTCACCGTTAAAGCCACACCGCACATAATTGCTTCAGACGGGTTTGACATCAGTCTGATACTGGGATTCATGCCGCATAACCGTCCCATACAATCTGCTACATTTGCTGCCGGTAATTTGCTGAATTCTTCTACTAAATAGTTATCCGGTAAATTTCTCTTTAAAAAAACACGATTTCCAACTGCCATTTCCTTCTCCTCCTTTATCAATGCGTTTCCAGGCAAAGTGTTGTTCCTGCCTGAACGAAGTGGATATCCGCATCCATCATATCCGCATAATACAAAATCATTCCTTCAATTGATCTGGGAATCACCTTTGACTGTCCGGAATGAGCAACCACCAGCCCTGTAACCTCATTAGGAAGCCCATATTTTTGTGTATAATAGCCGCTCAAAAAACCATGCTGGTAAATCTTACCCAGACTGCTCTTCCTGCTCGTTCCGCTTCCCTGGTCACCCATCTCCATTTCTTCAAGCTTACATACATCATGTAAAACTGCAGCAAGGATTAAAATATCAGTATCAATCTCATAACCATATTTCTCAACGGTATTTCGTGCAATCATAAGCGCATTAGCTGTAACACTTTCCGTATGCTTCACCAGTGCCACCCCAGGAGCACGGGTTGCAAACTGCGCGTCCGCTATATTTTCCCATGAGCTGTTTTCAAATGCTTCCACCCAGATTTCAGCTGCCTTTTTTGCATATTCCTGATTTTTTATCTCTGATAATTGGGGAAAATATGATCTAACCATCTCTTCTGTCATTTTGGTCATATTGTACCTCCTTCTGTTTCATTTAAAATATTCAGCATGCTTTTTATTTTCTGATATCATTATATATTCTTTTTTAACAACAGTAAAACAAGGTTATATTTATTTTTGACAACAAATCGTTGTAAAGAATATGGATTTATGGTGATTTTTTAATCCCGGAACACCATAGCAAGATTTGTGAAAACGCAAAGCCGCATTTTTGTTATAATAATGACGGAGGGAAAAATTGTGGAGAAGAATATAACAATTATAAAAGATGTGATTGATTACATCGAAACGCATCTGGAAGAAAAATTGGATTTGGATAACTTAGCCAGGCAGGCGGGCTACTCGAAATACCATTTACAAAAGGAATGGTAATAAAAGAACTGCCTGCCAGCAAATATGTAGTATTTCATTTTAGGGCTGAAAGTCAAGACAGTTTAGAGCCAGTTGCGGATTACATTTATAAAATATGGTTTCCACAATCGACCTGTCAGTTAAACGAATCCGCAAAATATGATTTTGCAAAGTATGGTGAGGAATCGGATGAAGAAGGGAAAAGCCAAATTGAGTACTGGGTTCCGATTTTATAGACAGCAAGGTCTGTAAACATTGAAAGGAAAATGACCGCCACCTTAGTGACGGCCAAGTAAATAATTAGTCATTATGGTAGATATTTTTTCCAAATTCATAAGCTGACTTCAGATGTGCTGTGCTCCTGATGTTCGGCTTACCGTTGGTATCGCCGCAGCCACCAGCTAAAAGCATCCCTTTGTCAGTAAAACCAATATAATTCACGATTGCAAACCGATAATAGGACACGGCCTGCTCAAAAGTCCAAAAGAAGTCATCGGCAGAAGTCATCAGCAGCGCAGCATCCTTCACAGGATACTTCTCGTACCGGCCGTAAGGCGGTGTTTCATCTCTCTGGGCAATGCAATAAAATCTCTCGATAAACGCTTTGAGTTTGGACGAGATTGTCCAAAAGTACAGCGGAGAAGTAAATACAACCAAGTCAGCCTCTTTGAGTTTCGGAACAATACGATTAAAATCATCCGGCTGTACACAGGGCTTTCCGTAACGGCAGGCATTGCAGCCCAGGCAGCCCTTCACCTCTATTTCTGAGAGAGCAATAGTTTCCACCTGATGTCCTGCCTGCGCAGCCCCACTGACAAAAGAATCTGCCAATTGTTTCGTATTGCCATTGCGCCGGCCACCGCCTAAAATAACTAAAATTTGTTTCACTCCGTCTCCTCCTTCTTTTTCTTGCATTTATTCCTGTTCTCATCTATTATAGAATACACATAACGATTTAAATAGTACGCACATTTTTGACATATACTATCTTTATGGGAAGTGTTAATATTATGAGCATGAAGCGATTTGAAGGAAACATAAAATCTATTACAGATACGCCATTTGGTTATACTCTTACCATGATTGGCGGCAAATGGCGGCTGGTCATCTTGTACTGGCTGGTGGAGCATGGCGTTGTCCGTTTTAATGAGTTGCAGCGGCTGATTGGCGGTATCACCTATAAAACCCTCAGCGCCCAGCTTAAGGAAATGGAAGCGGATGGTCTTATTATCCGGACAGAGTATCCGCAAATCCCTCCCAAGGTGGAATACAGACTTTCAGACAAAGGCAAATCCCTGTACCCAATCATGGAAGCAATGTGTGCATGGGGTGAAGAAAATCAGTAAAGGCTCCTATCCTCCCTAAAACCATCCGTCAAATACCCGTATGGGGATACTTAAAAGCGTGCAGTCACCATCAAGCAAACAGGGGGATTAACTTTAGGAAAATAAGAACTTACGCATAACGTACAGAAACAGCGGCATAAGGGCAAAAAGATACCCAAAGTTATTGACAACTCTTATTTTTTTTGATACGATTAAGTAATCAAGCAGCGGACAGCGTAGAATTTTGATTTCTATGCTGTTTTTTTGTTTGTTTTAAGTTTTCAGGCAGCTTTTTATAAAGACTCCGCAAGATAATTGATAAAAATGGAGGTTATAGGATGTAAATAGAAAACACTACCCGGAAAATGATTTTATGCTCTTTTTAGGAGGAATGATTAATTATGGATTTTTATATGAAATTGCCGCGTAACAAAAAAGAATTTGCTGTATTCATGGGGATTATCTCAATTATCTCCGTAAATATTATCGCCCCGCTAATCACCTGTTTTGAAGCAGGTTTTCATCTTTATGTCTGGCAGGATGTTTTAACTGTACTGCCCTTTATCTGGTTAAGTGTTCTTGCTATTGTGCTGCTGACATATATTCCGGCTGAAAAACTGACGGCAGCCATTGTTGACAAAGATGACAGTTTCCATTCTCATATTGTAATAAATATTTTATGCACTGTTTTTCTGATGTCAATTTTATTGACTGTTATTGGAACATGGATTGGAACCCGCTCCATTACTTTAGAACCAATACATAAGTTTTTTTACAAATGGCCAAGGAATTTTGCCGTCTCATTATTCGTTGAAATGTGTATTGCGCAGCCAATTGCAAGATTTGTTATCTATAGAATACACCTGTGGCGTGATCCACGGAAAAATGTATTAGAAAAAACGTACAGCTAAATAAGCGGATTATGATTCACTCTATAAAAGTTTAGTCTGTACTGATCTGCTAAATGCAGAAAAGCTCATGCAAATATAATGTTTGTATGAGCTTTTCTACTGTACTTTATTTAGAAAATTTGACCATGTTTCCGAACATCAAATTATGAAGTCCCCAGTTTTCCAAAGAAAAACACACCAATACCAGGTCCATTGCAGGGAACGCCACATCGCCAGCCGCTGCCAGAATCTGTATTCCAGAGAATTATCAACCTTGATTTCCTGTATCCTCCGCCTTCTTCAAACAGGATTCCCTTTCATTAAACTCATACTGAAGAAGTACTTCTCTATTCAGGATTTCCTTTTTCTGAATCATATCCATCATCAATTGCATCCCTACTTTTCCCATCTGATACCTAGGCTGGTTAATGGTTGTCAATGACGGATAGCTGTATTTCCCCTGTTCTACACCGTCAAATCCTATGACGGATATATCTTCCGGTATCCGTATCTTCCTTTCATGGAGCAGGCGCATGGCCCCAAAGGCCGCATAATCAGATGCAGCGAAAACAGCATCCGGTACAATGCCATCATCCAGCAGCCGCTTCATACAGTCATAACCGCTCTCCATGCTTAAATCACCGCTTATGACCAGACAATCCTCATGCTGTATGCCATGCGCTTTGAGGGCTTTCCTATACCCGTCATAACGTGCTTTGCCCACATTCTGATCATCCATATCCGTCATCAGCATAGCAATCTTCCTGCATCCGATACTGCACATATAGTCCACTGCACAAAAAGCAGCGCGTTCATTATTGATGCTTACACTGGCAAAATTCTTAGGAAGGCCTTTTCCTATCATAGGGATATTCATGGACACAAGCACCACGGGAATATCCATACGCTCCAGCTGCTCTATTATATCAACGGTCACGATTTCTCCCAGCATGAAAATCCCTTCCACCATTTTTTCGCCCATGAGCCGGATAGCATCCGTCACTTTGTCCGGATTCATATCCGTATTGGCCATCATAAAACTATATTGATTTTCAGCGGATGTAGCCTCGATTCCCTTTATGATCTTTGAAAAAAAAGAACTTGTTATATCAGATACAATGACCCCAAAGGTTTTAGACATTCCTGTCTTTAATCCCCTGGCAACACTGTTGGGCTTATAATTCAGGTCGGCCATAGCCTGATGCACTGCCTGCTTCGTGGACTCCTTTACCCTTGGATCTTTATTCAGGACTCTGGAAGCCGTGCCAACACCTACTCCGGCACGCTTCGCAACATCCATCAGCGTAACCGATTTATCCGATTTCTTCATTCCCATCCATGTCCTCTCAATCTTTTAACATTTTCAGGCCTTTTATCTCGTTAAAGCTTCATTATAAGATAAATACCACAATTTAGCAAGCCAGCCCGCTTCACAGCACTTACCCCTTCATGGCTCCGGCCGTGATTCCTTCCACTATGTACTTTTGGGAAAACATATAGAAAATAACCGCTGGTATAATCGCTAATATTACCGCTGCCAACGCCAGGTTCCACTGATTCACAAACTCCCCGAAATAAAAGAAATACGACAGTGTCAATGTGCGCAGTTCCTTGGAACTCAATGTAATCATAGGAAGAAGGAAATCATTCCACAGCCACAAGACATCCAATACGGCAATGGTTGTTGTGATTGGCTTTAATAGGGGCAGTACAATTTTAAAGAAGGTTCCATATACACTACACCCGTCAATCATGGCTGCCTCCTCCAGCTCTCTAGGTATGCCTTTGATGAATCCATGATATAAGAAAACCGCAAATGGTACTCCGCATCCAATGTATATCAGTATAAGCCCCGGCAGACTGTTAATAAGATGTAACCTGTTCCCGATTTTAATAAGCGGAATCATCATGGATTGAAAGGGGACTACCATCATGGACACAATGGTCATGAAGATGATATTACTGATTTTCCCCGGACGCCTTACCAGCATATAGGTCCCCATTCCGCAGAATAACAGGATTCCCAAGAGGCATCCCGCCGTCACAAACAAGGTGTTCATAAAAGCTCTTGGGTAGGCAATCTGATTCCACACCGTGACGAAATTTTCAAATACAACCGGTGACGGGAGGCCAGCCGTGTCAAGAATCACCTGATCATATGTCTTTAAAGCATTGGCAAAAGCAATGTATAGTGGGAATACATAAATAACAGCTAACACAAGGACAATAAACAGAATCAGCATATTTTTAACCTGCTTTGAGTTTCCGGCTTTCTTTTTTTGCATTACAGCTCTACCTCCCTCTTTTTCATGACCCACATCTGAAGCAGTGTCACTGCCCCAATGATTACTGAGAATACAACTCCCTGTGCTGCTCCATATCCATACCTGCTGTATTCAAACGCCTCTCGGTAAATATGCAGTGTTAATGACTCCGTGCTGTTAAACGGGGTCCCGTTGGTAAGCGCAACATTCAGGTCATAAACTTTAAAAGCTGTGGATATGGCTAAAAACAGGCAGATAGTAAAGGAATGGGCAATCATGGGCATGGTCACGTTTAACAATGTCTGCATCGGCCTTGCTCCGTCAATCTTAGATGCCTCGACCACCTCTTCCGGCACCCCCTGCAGGGCGGCAATATAGATTACCATCAGGTAACCGCTATACTGCCATACAAAGACGATCAGCAATGCAAGGAATGCAAGTGTTTTACTGCTGAACCAGTTTGTCTGCAAAATTCCTATGTTAACGGATTCTCCTATCTGCAAAAATACTCTGGTGAAAATAAACTTCCATATATATCCAATTACCAGCCCTCCAATCAGCTGCGGAAGGAAGAACACAGTTCTTAATGCGTTCCTGAGCTTAAATACATGTTCCACAGCCAGTGCCAGCCCAAAACCAAGAGCATTCACAAGAAGAACACTGCTAAGGACAAACAACAGGGTAAATTGAAAGGATTTAAAAAAGGATTTATCCTGAAACAAATCTATGTAATTAGATAAACCTACAAATTCTGTATGTGCGCTTACTCCATTCCATTTCTGCAAGGACAGTGCGATACCTTCCAGAAATGGTATCACATTTATCATCACAAAAAACACACACATAGGAATAACAAATATCCAAAAGTTTATATCATACTTTCTTCTTGTCATGCTCCAGTCTCCCTTTTGGGGTACGGCAGTTCATGTGTGCTGCCGCACCCGAACCATTTTAATTGTCAGCAAATTTATCCCAGATATCCTGCAGTCCTGCCAACGTCTCTTCGCGGCTGGACTGTCCTGCCGCATACTGCTGGAGCGGAACATAAAACTCCTGCTTTGCGCCTACCGGCCACAGGAAAAATCCAAATGGACAGGTCTTATTTTCGCCCACATAGGTATCAATGATTTGCAATGTCCTGCCTGCATCTTCACCCACACTCATGGATTTAAATGCCGGAACCATATTCATGGTATCCACCAGATAATGCTGACCGTTTTCATGGAGCCACTTAAGGAATACCTTAGCTTCTTCAATATGTTCCGAATCCTTATTGATGACATAATAGGCCGATGCATTGACCGCCATTCTGGCATCCTCTTCATTATCCGACATGGGAATGGCAAACATCCCAAGGTTCAAATCCGGATTCGCGCCCAATATGGACGGTTCCGCCCAGCATCCGGTCATCAGCATGGCGGTCTCTCCCGCCGCAAATTTGGAAATCATGGTATCATAGTCGGTTCCGATTGAATTGGCCCCATTTCCATATTCAACCATCATATCCACCACATCAAAGAATCCATCCATAAATGAATTATCTGCAATCTTCCCTTCCTCTGCTGATATCTTTTCTGAAAATTCTTCAGGATTCTCGACCAATGAAAACGGCACGCTCAGCAGATGCTGCCCTAAAAACCACCACTCCTTCAGACAATCCGAATTTCCCTGAATACCGGCACTCTTTAACTTTTCATTTACCGCCCTTAACTCTGAAAGAGTCTTTGGTTCCTCTGTTATACCTGCTTCTTCAAATAAATCTTTATTGTACACAAACCCATATCCTTCCAGCCCGATGGGGAAACCATATATCTTACCATCAATAGTTACCCCGTCTTTTGATGTCTCAACCACGTCCTCCATCCATTTCTCATTGGACAGGTCCTCAAGATGTTCTCCCCATTCCCTCGCATCGCTATAACCTTCTACAAAGAAGATATCAGGTCCTTCTCCCCCTGCAAACCTGCTTTTTCTGAGTGCGGAATAACCATCCCCCTCCACTGTTGCATTAATCACAATATCCGGATGCTGTTCATTAAAATCCGCCACCATAGCCTGTATCTGCGGAGCCTGATCCACTTTGAACTGAAGCAGATCCAGCTTGACTACATCCTTTTTTTCCGATTCACTGACTTCCCCTGATTCTGTACGGCCTGTACATCCTGCCAAGCAGGACACTGCTATTGCTGCCATCAATGCTGATACCACTTTTTTATTTATCATAGTTCCATCCTCCATTATTTTAGAAACGTTTCCATATCGTTTGCATTTATAATATAACCAGAATAGTTCATTTGTCAATACAAAATAGTATATTTATAATATTTTACCATTTTTAGGTTGATTTTTTATACATAATATACAAAAATTATTGTTGTTACTAAAATAGAATAGTTCCATTCACTCTTTTAACACTCTATATTTTTCCGTTATAACCGGCTGTTTACGGGATACGCCAGAATGATTTTTACTGTAAAATATCTCAATAATTAGGATTGACAATGTTTTTTTATTGTTATATACTCCTACTTATAGAAACGTTTCCATTATCATTTTATTCATCTATATCCAGATATAACACAGAAAGGAATCTCTTATGGACTTACATACCAGGACAGATACAATAGCGGAATTAAGCATCCGCATCATACTGGAAAATCAGACCGAATACGGCTCATTTCCAGCGTCTCCATCATTTTCTCAGTTTCGTTTCGGATGGTTGAGAGACGACACCTTTGTCGCGCAGGCCGCCCTGCTCTCCGGCTATCCGGAAACTGCCCGGAATTTCTATCTCTGGGTCAGCCGGACACTACAGGCTCATCAGCATATCATCGAGGCGCTTAAGAAAAAATTAGCCGTCGGTGCCTCTTTAAACTCTGCGGACTTCCTGCCCGCCCGTTTTACCCTGGACGGTCATCTGGAAACAATGGATGCCCAGGCAGAGGAACCATTTTTTTTCAAAAAGTGGCCACATATTTATTCTTTAAAAAATATTGACTCGAAAAAAGACTGGCCCAATTTTCAGACTGACTGTTACGGAACCTGGCTGTGGGGAATTTCGGATTACATTGAACGCACCGGGGATACCCATTTACTCACGGAATGCATGTCTTCCATTCTCATGACCATTGATTATCTTGAAATGACATGGCAGCTTCCCTGCTTTGATCCATGGGAAGAATACGGTTATGAGCGCAGTCTTACATCCGCCGGATGTGTCTGCGGAGGGCTGATGGCCATAAACCGGCTATTGAAGTCAGACCGGATAACCCATATGGTCCATATAATCCGCCAATTCATCATGGACAACCTCACCCCAGAAGGCTGGATACCAAAATATGCTGGCTGTAAACAGATTGATGGCAGCGTGCTTTGGCTTTTTACTCCTTATCAGGTTTTCTCCATAGATGATCCAATTACAAAAAAAACCATTGCGCAGGTCGAATCCAGTCTGGTGTATGACCGGGGTGTTAAACGTTATCTGAATGATGTTTACTATGGCGGCGGGAAATGGATAATCCTAACCTGCTGGCTGGGCCTGTATTATGTAAAAACCAATCAGTTTGAAAAAGCCAGGGCACAGCTTAATTGGTGTACGGAACACGCAGAGGCCAACGGACTATTTCCTGAACAGATTCTGGAAGATTTGAATTATCCTGAATTCAAAACTGAATGGGAAGAAAAATGGTGGCCGGACTCACCATCCCCGCTTCTCTGGTCACACTCCATGTTTCTCATCCTCTATTACCGTCTAAAGGAAAAAGAGGGGAATAAATCATGAATCAAAGCATCTTATATATCGGGACATACAGCAGTCCAATCATGATGGGCACCGGCGAACTGTACCGCGGAAAGGGGAATGGAATCCATTCCCTTCTCTTCTCACAGGGAAAAGGAACCTTTTTTTCCGCCCCTTCCGTTATCCCATCCGTGAATCCATCCTTTCTTCACTTTTCCGCCAACCGGAAATATTTGTATACCGTGAATGAGTCCGATGCCCAAACCAGCAGCATTACCGCCTATGGCATAAAGGACGGCGGTAAACTGTATTTATTAAACTGGTGCCAGACCGGAGGCGCATCTCCATGCCATATCTGCACGGACAGGCAGAACCGTTTGCTGTTTTCGGCCAATTATGGCGGCGGCAGTATAAGTGTATTCTCACTGCGCAAAGACGGTTCCCTTGGCATACGCACCGACTTAGTGCAGCATCATGGGCACGGGACAAATCCTATGCGGCAGGAAGGCCCCCATGTGCACCATGTTTTTCTTGATGAAGATGATACGATTTTATACGCTTCCGACCTTGGGCTTGATGTAGTTAACGCTTATAACGTGGATTACAGCACCGGAACCCTGACACTTATTCCGGACCTGTGCCTGCATATACAGCCAGGCCGGGGCCCCCGCTCCATGGCGGTGAATCCATCAGGAACATATCTGTATCTGACAACTGAAATGGGGTGCACATGCATTGTATATAAAAAAAGCGGCCTCACCTGGAAACCAGTTCAGGAAATCTCCACTGTCCCAAAAGACACTTTATGCAGCAATATTACGGCGGAAGCCAGTCTGAGTCCGGATGGAAGCTTTTTATATGTGTCTAACCGAGGGCATGACTCCATCGGGGTATTTTCTATTTCAAAAGAAAACGGAAGCCTCACTCCCATCCAGTGGATTTCCACCCAGGGCAAAACGCCAAGGAGCTTTTGCATGGACTCCGGCGGCAACTGGCTAATCGCTGCCAATCAGGACTCTGATACCTTATCTGTCTTTTCCAGGGATGCAGCATCGGGCAAATTGAATTTTTTACATCAGGAATATGCCGCCACACCTGTCTGTGTTCGCATGTATGACCCTGTGAATAAAAGTTAAAGAAAGCCTAATATGTATGGCTTATCATAAAAATCCTCTGGTCAATTACTTAAGCCAGAGGATTTTATCTACACTTATACATTTATGCACAGATGCGTTAACGGAATCCACGAAGGAAAAGCCGTGGAAAAGCAGCTAATATATATGGAGACATCTGCGCAGTCCGGTTAAGGGACGCGCTTCAGCTTCCAGATTCCGGCTGCCGTGATACAGACAAGATACAGCCCGCAGACAGCGAAAAACAGCAGGACATTCTGCCCCAGCACGTCCTCTGACTTATTGGAATTCATACCCAGAAGCATCTGGGAGTAGGGGAAGAAGAGGCCGGCGCGCGAATTGGCGGCCAGCAGACCCGCCACTCCCCCTGCCGCTCCCATGGCCACCGGTGTGGCAAAGCTTTGGACCTGGGCGGCGAGAAAGAACTGCAGCGCCGCAATGACGAGGGCGCCGGCCATGCCGCGGATAATCCAGGTAACGATATGGACAGATGGCAGTCCCATAAGCCCCACCGCCTTGCCTGCTGCAACGAACAGGACTGCAAACCACAGCTGTGTCAGTAAGGTCATGAGACAGACCTGGATAAATTTTGATACATATATGGTTTGATAGGATACGGGAGCAGAAAACAGGGTGTTGCGGCAGCTGTTAAAATTCTCATACCGCCACAAAAAGGCACAGTAAGTTCCAATCAGGGGCGGAAAGAAAAAGGTGGCGTAAAACAGCGTCACCTGGGTCCACAGGGAGTACCACTCCGACGTTAGCAGCCCCAGATTTGACAGGTAATTGCCGCCTCCCAGCAGGACCGGGATGACCGGTATTATTAAGAATGCAGGCCAGATCAGGGTCCCTTTGCATTTCATACGTTCACAGTAAATCGCTTTTACCAGCATAGCTAAGTCCTCCTGTTATGCGTTACATGGTTTCTTGTACTGTTTTCAAAAAATTCTTTTGTCCCCAATAATACAGAAATGCTATGGCTGCTGCCAGAACAGCGGTCCATAAATATGGATAGGGAGCCCAATAGCAGGTGGTATACCGGGTTGCTTCATCGTACACATAGCCGGTGCGGCACAGCGCTGCGTAATATCCCCACGGTATCAGAAAGCGCAGCGGCAGCTGGTGCAAAAACCAGGAGAACAGTCCGGTAAAGGTGCCGCCGATGCTTATGAAAATCGGCGTTAACTGGTTGCTGAACTTAAGGGACAGGTTCAGCTGAACGATAAATATACTGAGTGAGGTCTGAAACAGTGCGAAAAACAGCGACGCGTATAAAACCGCCAGGCGGGAGGAGCCGTCCGGTTCAAAGGGAGCGGTAAGAAAATGGAACAGCACCGTTTCCATCAGGCTGAATACAGCCATATAGACGGTTCCCACCAGAACCTTTCCGCGGTAGATATGTTCCGGCTTCTGCATGGTGCAGAGCCATTTGTAAGTATCTCCGATTTGTTCCATGTCGCACATGCGGCTGGCCAGGACTGCTGCTGTGATGGGGCACAGAATGGTATTCATTAAAAGCATGTTAATATAAATCATTGCAGCGGGATCGTTTATCCTGGATATATCCATATCATGGAAGCACCATGCCATCCAGGCTGAAATAAGGGCAAATACGGCGAGAAACAGCGCCGGAGTATGCCGGTGCCGCAGCTTGCGCAGTTCCAGGCAGATTTCCTTTTTGTATATCATAATCCGGCCTCCTTCACCATTCCAAGGTAGATATCCTCCAGACTTTCCGAACGCTCCTCAATGCGGTACAAATCAATTCCGTTTTCCCAAATCCTGCGGAGCAGCCGGCGCAAGACAGCTTCAGGCAAAAACGGGATTAGGATACCCTGCTCCGGTGAATACGAAAGAGAAGCCGGCCCCGGGACTTCTATCTGTTCTTTGAGCAGCGCGGCGGCGCCTTCATCATTGGAGGTGCGTAAGTGAATCTGCCGCACATTTCTGGACCGGAGAATGTGCAGAGTGTCCTGAAAAATAAGCTGGCCACTGGAAATAATACCGATATGGTCTGCGGTTTGCTCTATTTCCGACAGGAGATGGCTGGATACCATGACGGTCATACCAAACTGCCGGGGAAGGCTCTTGATTAACTCCCGCATTTCGTGGATGCCGGAAGGATCCAGGCCGTTGGTGGGCTCATCCAAAAAAATCAGTTTTGGCGAACCTAACAGGGCGCCTGCCAGGCCGAGGCGCTGCTTCATGCCCAGTGAGTAGTGGGCTGTTTTCTTCTTTTTCTGTCCGTCCAGCCGGACAATGGACAGTACCCGGTCGATTTCACAGAAAGGGAGTCCGCGCAGCATACAGCTGATCTGCAGATTTTCATGGGCAGTGAGATTGCTGTAATAAGATGGATTTTCAATCAGTGATCCCACCTGCTTTAAAATGGAAATCCGGTTCATGACGTTCATTTCTTTTCCGCCGATGACAATCGTTCCGCGGTCCCGGCTGATAAGCCCTAAGAGCATTTTCATGGTTGTGCTTTTTCCGGCTCCGTTAGGGCCGAGAAATCCGTAGATGGCGCCCTCCGGAACACTTAAGTCCAGATGGTCTACGACCGGCTTCGCGTGATAGCATTTTGTCAGCTGTTTTGTCTCAATCATTGCCTGTGTCATGTGGTGTATCCTCCTTGCTGATAAATCCCTGCGTATGGTCTTCTGTTTTCATCATAACCTGCTTACCTTACCTATGCCTTTGCTCAACCTTACATTTACCTTAAATTATGGAAAAACGGCTTTCTGCATTTTTTAAATCCGCTATAATAGAGCTAAAGGCAGGTGGGTAAAATGAAATTAATGGAAGCAGGAATACTTGTGGTGGACGATAACCGGGAAATGTGCAGCCTGGTGCAGAATATATGCAGGCAGGAAGGCTTTAACCGGGTGGAAGCAGCCTTTTCCAGCCGTGAGGCAGAGAGCATGGTTGGCGGCGGAGGCGTGGATTTAATCATATTGGATGTCAATATGCCCGGCGAGGATGGATTCTCCTTCTTCCAGCGGATAAAGCCTGTACTGGAACAAAAGCGGATTCCCGTCCTCTTCCTTTCGGCCAGGGACCAGGATGAAGATAAGCTTTTGGGGCTGGGACTGGGGGCCGATGATTACATGACAAAGCCATTTCTCCCCAGGGAATTAATCCTGCGCATATCGGCAATATTGAGGCGGACATACCAGCTGGATGAGAAAAACAGCAGTATTTTCAGGCTGGGAAAACGGGAAGTGGACTTATCTGCAGGCATTGTCCGGGTTATGGATGAATCAGGAAAAACGATTCAGCTGACTAATAAGGAGTATCAGCTCTTAAAGCTGTTTCTGGAGAACCGGGGAAGGATACTGACCTTTGACGTGCTTTCTGAGTCGGTCTGGGGAGAAAATTATTATGATTATGAAAATACGCTGATGGTCCATATCAGAAGGCTGCGCGAAAAGATTGAGGAAAAGCCTTCGGAACCGGCGTTTTTGATTACAGTGAAAGGGTTAGGGTACCGGATGAACGCATGAAAAGCCTGATGAAAATTTACGTAAAATACATTGCAGCGGCACTGACGACGATTCTGGCCTTTATCCTTCTGCAGCTGGTTATACTGGGCGTGGTGACCGCAAAAATCTATGGAAGCGGCAATAATTACGGAAAATACTCCATAGCCCAGGCGTATGATAAGCTTTCTGCGGCTGACAAAAGCGGGGCCGATGGCCAGACGGAAGCGGCCGCTTATCTGGAGGAGATAGGCGCCTCCTTTGCCATGCTGCTGGATCAGGGCGGCGGGCCTCTGTGGATGTGGCAGGGGCCAGAGCATTTAAACCACGCGTATACGGTTTCGGAAGTCGCCTCGTTTTCCCGCTGGTATCTGGATGATTATCCGGTCTCGGTATGGGGCGGGGACAAGGGACTTCTGGTGGTGGGATATCCCAGGGGAAGTGTCTGGAATTACTATATTCACCAGGATATGAAGGATTTTGAAGGATTTCTGACCTTTCTCTCCTTAAGCTTTATTTTTACTATACTGGCAGCGGTACTGGTCATTCTGGTTTCAGGATACCGGTATTACCGGAAGATGAAGGTGATGACGGATGGCATCGGGTGCCTGGCCTCCGGCGACAGTGTCAGCCTGCCTGAGAGCGGAACCATGAAGGATCTTGCCGGAGCCTTAAACCGTACCTCGGACCGGCTGGCGAGGCAGCGGCGGCAGCTTGAACGGCGGGATGAAGCGAGGACAGAGTGGATCAGCGGCGTTTCCCATGATATCAGGACGCCTCTGTCACTGGTAATGGGGTATGCGGATATGATTGAGAGCCAGCCGGAGACGGAACCGGAGGTAAGGAAAAAGGCCGCATTAATCAGGAAGCAGAGTCTCCGGATCCGCGACCTGATCGAGGACCTTAACCTGGCTTCCAAGCTGGAATACAATATGCAGCCCCTCCGCCTTAATCCTATTTCCCTGGCTGCAATTCTGCGCCGGGTGGCGGCCGATCTTTTAAATACCATAGAGCGGCCCCAGGACTATCCGTTTTCCATTGAGATTTCCCAGGAATTTGAAGAGTATACCATGGAGGGTGATGAACAGCTTTTATTCCGCGCCTTCCGGAATATACTTGGAAACTCGGTCCGGCACAACGAAGGCGGCTGCAGTCTGGATATAAATGCTTCCCTGGAGCATAACGGACCTGTGATCCGGTTTTACGACAGCGGCATCGGAATTCCCCGGGAGGTCTGCCGGTATCTCAATGAGGGACTTAAGCCCGAAGGAGACGTCCATATCATGGGGCTGCATATTGTAAAGCAGATTACTGAAGCCCATGGCGGAAAGCTGACGGTAAAAAGTGAGGGGCATGAAATTGTGGTGAGATTTTAAGTTACGGTTCACGGCCGGCAGCGGAAAAGGAAATTCCATTGCCCCAAATATAAGATAAGCCTCAGGCATTGGAATCTTCTTTAAACGTTCTGTTTCTGCGTCATAGTCATTCTTATCACAGTGACAGACCAGAAAGCTGAAATAACACGGCTCCCAGGAATTATAATATTCGTAAGAAAACGTTTCTGTCTTTTGGGAATCAGGCAGTTGTTACGGAAATATATCACTGAACACCTGCCTTTCACTTTCCAAATGAATTCCTGTGCCAAATTCTTCCGCAAGAGAACATTCATTTGCCGTCTGTGTTTTCTCCCCATTGATTTGCCACGTTCCCCCAAGGCCTGACAGGCAGAAAGAAACAGGACACCCGTTACGAACAATAATTTGCTTAATATTACAGTCTCCGGCTTCCGTGGTTTTTACTGCTTAAATCCCAATCATCTAATAAACAAAAAACCCGTATCCCATTTTTATATTATAAATCCCATAGCATGACAGTGTGTCCGGCTGATTTCCGTCTTCATCCACAAAATTCCACCCCGGATACCAATTAAGGAACTCTTTTGGCACTTCCGCAATTTTTGTATCCGGCGTATACAAAAGATACTCCGTGCCGTCCTCCATACCATATGGTTCAGAATATTTGTTCAGTATACCATCTTCAATCCATTCCTCACCGTTCTCTTTCTCTGCTGTGATTTCAGATAATGTCATGGAATATGTATGGCTGTCTATCTGGCTGATGTTATCAAACTGTCCGCTGAAATCACAAATATAATGCGTTCCTTTCGGATAGTCGTTCCCCCGGTCTCCCATATCTGAATCAAGGTATGCGCCGTTAAACGAGCCGTCCTGATTTAATACAATAGCGGTTCTCCACGCTCCGGCCCCGCTGCTGAATACAAATTCCAGCGGAAACACATCCGGAAGTTTTGCTTCATTTAGTATAACTGATTGTGTCTCACAGCTTCCGTTATTGGCAGTTCCTGCTTTGGAAGCGCTTGTTCCTGCCGGGACTTCTTCCTCTGTTTTGCCGGGAGCAGTGCCCTCTTCTTTTTCCGCTCTTCTGCCGGGAGCAGTGCCTTCTTCGTCTTCAGCTGTTCTGCCGGGACCAGTGCCTTCCTCTTCTTCCGCTCTTCTGCCGGGAGCAGCTCTCTCTTCGCTGTCGATACCCTCCCTGATATCCTCCTGGGTAAATGCTTCAGCAGCAGTTGTCCCTGCACTGACCGCCCTGCTTCCTGACGGCGTTTGTTCTGACCCACAGGCAGTAAGAAGCAGGGCCCCGGCCACAATCAAATATTTGCTTAATTTCATAATCTCCACCTTCCCGGCCGCAGCCGCTTTTGGTTCCAGCCAGTTACATTCTTTACAGCTTCATGTAACTGGTTGGTTGTAAGTATCACCCCATATAAATCTCCATCCACCGTTAAATGGCTTACATTGGTAATCCCATCTCCGGCCCGGTAAACATAATGGCCCTTTGCGTGCCCGGTTTCATTAAGACGGCTCAGATTTGTCACATTGTTTTTTATTGCATGTATATTGACTTTTAGAATCAGACCATCGCTTAGTATGGGTTTGCGGATCACCTAAATATTCTCTGCCGTAACTGTGTATTCAAATGAACCGGCAGCCACTGTTCCATTTAAGATAATCCGTTTGATAATGTTTCCATCGAATGACGGGCGGACATCATATGTGAAACCGCGTCCGGGAAATGAATTCAATACAGCCAATGCGGACGTAAGGGGTATCTGTATGTTTTCTGTTCAGTCTTAGAATAACACAGAGTTGTTTCAAAGTTGTATCAAAAGGCATTCATATTCTTACGAACATATTAATTTCTTCTAAAATAAGGCAGAAGTCCGATTGCCTGTCATTTTAATTACATCCTCATCCTACCATTAACAATGTAAGCGCCTTAAATCATGTGTATATTAGATTCATATAGGAGGTGCAGCAGCCCTAATCGTGCCTGGCGCTGGCGCTCCCACTGCCACTGCCGCTGATGCTGATGCTGCTGCCGCTGCCGCCGCGATAGCCACAATTAATCTTTTCTTCGGATTTTTTCTTCCATATCCTGGTTTATTTCCGCAATTTTGATGCATCTGCCGTATTAGATCCAGCGCTTTAAAAATGGGTTCATTTTTTCACATAATTACAAAAAACGGCATAGCTGCAAGCCAATGTTGTTTTGAACCTACTGATCCGCCGGATAATGGTCCCTGACCCCATCCAGCATCCTGCTTCCGATCCTTCTGTAAAACTCCGGGGCCTTCGGAATATCCTGGTTGATTTCCAAATCCTGCGGCGCCAGACAGGCAACCGACTCATCGGTATGTTGAAAATGTCCAGATAGTCATCCTCAATCCATTTACGGAATCGGCAATAGACAGTTTCCCAAGGACTATAACACTCTGGTAGAGCCCGCCGGAAGGCATCACTTCGTGGTTTTTGCCATCTGTGCGGGTTTCATCACCGCTCTGTGGATATGGAATAAAATTCTTTACAACTCCATAACAATTCTGCATTATAATGGTATGAAATAGAGCAGGGTAAGATCAATATGGCGCGCTGCTAAAGAAGGAGGAACCCGGCTTAAACCTGCGGGAAAAGAATATGGCAAACATATTAATTGTGGAAGATGAAGAAGTGATACATGAGCTTATAAAACGGAACCTCTCTCTGGTTGGGCACATATGCCACTCCGCTTTTGACGGAAAGGAGGCCCTGGAATGTCTTGCGGACAAGCGGTTTGACTTGATGAGCCTGGATATCATGCTCCCAAAGGAGGATGGCTTTTCTGTCATGAGACAGGCAAAGGGGCAGCCCACTATTTTCCTCACAGCCCGGGACAGCTTAAATGACCGGATGACAGGCTTCTCTTTAGGGGCAGACGACTATATCATCAAGCCCTTTGAGATGCTGGAAATGCTGGCGCGGGTGGAGGCTGTGCTGCGGCGCACCCAGACAAGCGCCAGCACCTTCCGGCTGGATAAAGTGCTTATCAATTTTGACAGCCGGCAGGTATACAGGGAACAGGAGCTGCTGGAACTGACCCCCAAGGAATACGAACTGCTGGAGGTCCTGGTAAAGAACCGGAATATTGCCCTGGCCAGGGAACGGCTGCTGGAGCTGGTTTGGGGGTATGATTTCGAGGGGGAGACCAGGACAGTTGACGTCCATATACAGAAGCTGCGCAAGAAGACCGGCTGGGAGAACAGGATCAAAACTGTATATAAGATGGGATACAGACTGGAGGCAGGAACATGAAAAAACGCACATTCTATGCCACGTTCCTGTTATTCCTGACAGCCATCTATACCAGTATCCTGTCTCTGTCTGTTATAACCCTTAAGGGAACCATGCAGCAGGCAAGACAGCAGTGCCTCAATGAGCAGTACTTCATTGCATCCGCCCTGTACCGGGATATGGCAGCGCTGGAGGACAGGGGTCTCGCATCACAGGAAGAACTTGACAGTCTGATGCAGCCCTACCTGTACCTGGCAGGCAACCGTAGGTCAGCTCTTTTTGTATACAGAGATAACACACTTCTATACACCACAGGGGACAGCGGTAATATGGAGACGGCACCTCCCGGAAATCAGGGTGAGGACCGCACCGTGGCCATTGGCCAAAAAGGCCAGAAAACACTGTGCAGCACCTGGGGTGCTTTGCCCAGGCCCTACGACAGCTTTCAAATCCTCTATCAGATTGATATCACGGAGCACTTAGATGCATGGGAGGAGAGGAACAACACCATGCTCTTTGTCGGGGCCGCCCTGTCATTTGTCATGGCCCTGTCTCTGCTGATTCTTTTAGAGCGTCTGTTCCTTCCGCTCTCTCAGATAACCGGTCTGTCCCAGAAAATAGCGGACGGGGATTACAGGGACCGCCTACCAGTTCATGATGGGGATGAGATTGGACAGATGGCCCGCAGCTTCAACCATATGGCTGAGGAAATCGAGAGTAAGGTGACCGAGTTAGCCGCTGCGGCAGAAAACAAGCAAAGGTTTGTGGACAACTTTGCCCACGAGCTGCGCACGCCCCTGACTGCCATCTATGGGTATGCACAGTATATGCAAAAAGCTGCGCTGAGCCAGGAGGACGCACAATTTGCACTGGATACCATCCTGTCTGAAAGCCGCCGTATGCAGCTGATGGCCAATCAGCTGATGGAACTGTCCGGCTTAAGAAATGGGGAAATCCAGATGGTGGCTCAGAACCTTCCCGGTATCCTGGACGCGGTCCGGCGCACAGTGGCCCATAAGCTGAGTGAAAACCAGATACAGCTAATCACTTTTTCCCAGGTAGAGACAGTCATGGGGGATGCAGTCCTGCTGCAGAGCCTTCTGGTAAACTTAATCGACAATGCGGCAAAAGCAAGCAGACCCGGAACCACCATCACACTCAAAACTTTTTATGAGGACGGAAAAATTGTCATCGTTGTGTCAGATCAGGGAAAAGGGATGGACCTTAAGGAACTGGAGCGGATAACAGAACCTTATTACCGTGTGGATAAATCCAGGAACCGTAAGGAAGGAGGCGCCGGGCTGGGTCTTGCAATCTGCAGCCAGATAGCCAGATGCCACAATGCCAGCTTAACCTTCCAGAGCGAGCCGGGACATGGGACCACGGCCATAGTAATATTTACAACTCCATAACAACTTCATGATAATTCCAACATACCGCAGGGTTATTCTTTCTGTTGTAAAACATCATACAGAAAAACCCAAAGGAGATATTGAGATGAAAAAAGACAGACAAAGAAAAGCAGGTTTCGTAAAGCCCCTCATGACAACCGTATGTATCATCGGAATGGCAACCCTGTCCTTTCAGGGATTAACCCAGGTAGTGATGGCGATGGAAACCCAAAAAACTGAAACCATTTTCACCCGCTATTCCACTGGCTCAAAAACAACAAACACAGCTCCGGAAAACGCCCTGCCCGATGGATACGTGAAGCCGGATTACCAGCTGGCGGACAATGACTTAGAGTATTATAGGGATAAAAAGCCAACCAGCGCGGATCTCTCACGTGAGGCGGCGGCTGAGCTGGGTGTGCAGGGGCTGTACCGTGTGTTTGGGCTGGATATGAACGGCAAGACAATTGAGATGGCTTATAACCCGGCCCAAAACGGCCACCGGGCCACCTGGGAAGGAAACTGGTGGCCGGACGGCAAAAAAAGCAGCTCCGAGGCATATGTGCAGGCCTATTATTTCAGCCTGGATGCCGTAACAGGCGAACTGTACAGCGTCATACATGACAGGGTACTGGGCGGAAACGCCAACACCGGTTTCGATGCAGCCTTAAATCAGAACGCCGGTGAGTATGAGGCACTGGCCAGGGAAAAGGCAGTACAGCTGGGAGCCATAAAGGGGGCGGTAAAGACCGCCAAATATGAAGGACAGGGCTTTACAAACAATGACCCGGATATCTCCTTCAGCCTCACAGGGGAAAATGGGGACCGGGCCCAGCTGCGCTTTTCCCGCCATGACAAGGAACTGTTGGCCGTCACCTTTAACGCCGGCATGAAGGATATGGATGTGGCAGAACAGGAAGCCGAGGACTTTGCAAAAAGGGCGGAGGAATATTTAAGACAACATCCGGACGCACAAACCTATGAAGAGTAACAGGCTGGACTAACATCTTAATCTTCCATACCAGTCATCAACAGAGAGAGCTGTATACTCCTGTCCTTAATAGACTGGCGCTCTTTATTAACCGTTTGCTCCTCCCACTCCCGGATCCGTTTCATTCATCTGCCGCCTAATCCATAATACAGAGCAGAAAGCGGTACGAAATAGCATTGATTTGGTAATGAACGGTCCACAAGTATTTTATATCTCATGATATACTAAAGATATTTGAAAATACATCGGCGGTAATCAAAAAACTGTTTCCGCCTATAGGAGGAACTGAAATGAAACACAATGTAATTAAGAAAACAATGGTCTCTCTGTGTGCCTTCGCACTGTGTGCAGGTCTGACTGCCTGCAGTGAAAATCAAGAAAAAACTGCGGAAAAATTCCTGACTTCCGTGCAGACCCAGGATTTTGCAACAGCGATGAGCTGCATGGATGAAGATAACCGTTTAAACCGTGTGTTCAGTGCTGTGGATGGAGTGAGTGTTCCGGAGCTTGATGAGGTTTACCGCACATTTTCCAAGCAGATGAATGAGATGACTTTTGAAATCTTAGGCAAAGGGGTAAATTCAGGTGAATGTAATGTGCGTATAAAAAACAGAGATTATGACACCGCTATCAAAGAGGCCATGAACGCCGCAATACAGTCCCAAACTGAAACAGGAAACAACGAATTCTCCAACTATGCCGGCTGGCTGGGGATGGGGGTATCCCAGGCAGTTTTAGGCCAGGAAGCAGAGGAAACAATGACCATTTCCAAGGACGGCGGCGGCATAATTAAAACAAAGGATAATATCGACTTCTTCGCTTTATTGACTGGTGACTTCTATAGTTACGCCAACCTGACCATGACTACCTGTACCCTTACGAATGAGGAGCAGGAAAGCACATACTATATTGCAGCCAGAGGAGACAGGGTGATGGGCTGCATTATGGTTGATACCATCATGCTGGATCTCTCCGGAGCAACTGACGAAGAAGTGGACCTGTTAGTTGAGGAAACAGAGAAGCAGATGCGCGGAAAAAAAGGAATTTATGGAAATGCCACAGCTGGAGAAGGCAATATCACCACCACTGTTGGTATCGACTTTACCCAGACCGAACAGGCGGACTTGATTACAATGGGGCTTATTGACGGCAGCCGTGGATATCAGGAGTACCTCAGTCTGAAAACCACCATCGAAGGCTTTGAAAGCCAGGGAATGACCTGTGTGACTTCTCCACAGTACAAATAAACGGCTGCCATCGGCGGTGAACAAAATAATCCTTCATATAAAGAGGATATTGCAAAAGTAAAAGAAAGGATGCCGTCAATACCAGGTTCTGTCATAAGTTGCTTCATCTGGTATTGACGGCCGCCGTTGACAGGCTCACCAGCTGCGTCCACCCCGCCCGAAACCTCCGTCAAATCTCTGCAATAATTCCAGATCCACATACCAGCCGTTTAGTCCATATATTTCAACTGGTTCTGATGAAATAAAGAATTGCTTCTTCCAGTCCTCAAGTATTTGAAAAAACAGACTCCATTCAGCCTGCCCCTCTTGTTCCTTCCCAGAAACTTTCCGCCGGAACCGGGCGGGCAAAGTAGTAGCCCTGCACTTTATCGCAGCCTACCTGCCGCAAAAAATCTATATGTCTCTGCTCTTCTATCCCTTCTGCCACCGTAACCATTCCCAGCTGTTTTGCCATGTTCATTACATTTGAAATCAAAATTCTGGCCCTGTCTTTGTATTGATTATCGTAAAAAAAGCTCCGGTCTATTTTCACAATATCTACCGGCAGATTCTTCAACAGGCTTAATGAAGAAGTTGTTCAACCATTTGAATCATATTTTTTTCATTTTCCCACATGGCAGTTTCCGTCAGTTCAACTACCAATAAATAATGCGGGATTCCATATTGATCCGCTATGCTGCACAGGTTCTGAATAAAATCCGGATTTTCCAGATGCCTGCGGGAAAAATTTACTGCTATTTCAATCAGTTCTCTCCCTTCATTTTTCCAGCTTTGCATCTTCCTGCACACCTGTTCCAATACATAGAAATCCAGTTTTGTAATCAGGCCCTTCTGCTCCAGGATAGGAATAAAATCGTTTGGAGGAATCAACTTTCCCTCCTTCTCCCAGCGCACCAATGCCTCTGCCGAAGCCAGAGCTTCCTCATTCAGGTGGTACTGGGCCTGTAAATATATTTTAAACTCTCCATTTGCAAGAGCCGGTTCCAATTGGTGCTCAACCTGCTGTTTCCATAATGCCTGTTTCACAAGCGCCTCATCATATTCACAGACTTTTGTGCCAAGTTCTTTTGCTTTGCTGTGGGCTATATTCGTTTTTTCAACAGCCTCTGCTGCATTTTGGCAGTCATCAAATGACATAAAATAGCGGCCTTCTATTACTTCCATCGGGTAAGAAAAGCCCGGCCCCATGCACTTATAAAACTGATTCCAAACACTTGTCCTGATTTTATCCAGTTCTTCTGATGTGGAACAGCATAAAAATACATAGAATTCATCATCATGAGCCCTGCAATAGCCTTTGATTTTTGTTTCCTGATCTAAAGCAGCCGCAATCGTTATAAGAACTGTATTCCCAACCTCTTTTCCTAATATTTTATTGAGAAGCTTAAATTGCCTGATATCAAATTTCGTCATGAGCACACCTTCTCCCGGATGCTCATCTATGAATTTCTGGACATCCAGTTTAAACTTGGCCAGGTTGGGGCATTGGCACAATTCATCGTAATAGGCCACCCTCATCAAAGCAGCGGTATGCCTTTTCTGCTGCCGCAAAATCAGCAGCACACAGATCAAGAAGCAGATGAGGATCACACCTGATGCAGCCGTAAGTCTCGATGTAATCTCCGAGGCATAGGCTGCCCCAACATCATGACGCAGCATTGTAAATATGTACCAGCCGCCATATCCTACAGGATTGTAATGGCAATACCACTGTACCCCTTTCAAATCAAATATAAAATGCCCTGATTTTCCATGAAGCATGTCTGCCCGTACACGTTCCTTATCACTCCCATGAATCAACTCAAAATGATTTAGAGTATAATCCAGCGAATTTTCCTGTTTTCCATACATGGACTCTACGGGTTGGATTACGATTCCTGACCTGCTGACCATATATGCCACCCCCTCTCCGTCAAAGGGCGGTAGGAGAAGGTGATTCAGTTTTTGCGGCGCATACCCTCCAATCAGAGCGCCGGTTGGCGTTACTCCATCATCCGCTAAAACTGGAACCAGTATAGGGAGGACTGGTTTGTCTGCAAATACAGGCTCAACCGCCTCTCCAACCACAACATCTCCACGTATCGCCTGTTGGTATAGGGTATTTCCAGAAACCTCCACTTCATTTCTCTCATTATCAATGCCAATACCATCTGCGTCCACCAGACCCAAAACACTAAATCCCGTATTTTGTACAACCTTGTCCAGGTACGCGCCCATGTCCTCCTCCGAAAATTCTTCCAACTGAAACGCAATATTATGTAATGCGTTGATATCCGCTTCCATCTTCTGCCGAAGATTAAAACTTTGCTGAACTGCACTCTCATTTAAGGTCTGATGAATGGAATCTGACAGCATTTGCTGCAGGCTGCGGCTGCTGTCATACATAATTCCAATTACAGCTAAAAACATAAATACAATAGGCGTCTCAGATTTTCTGCAGCATAACAATCAGCGTAAACGTCCTGTCACAGCAGGTATAATCGGCGCTGCCCAGATATTTGTCCACGCACCGCACGATATTCTGAAATCCCAGCCCATGCCGGTGGGTATCCTGTTTTCTGCTCTTAAGTCCCCCATCCTCCGTAACGCACACCGTTCCGTCAAAGCTATTTTTGACTTCAATCAGGAACATGTTATTCTTACAGTAGGAGGTGACGCTGATAAACCGTTCGGCCTCCGGGTCCGACCCGCTCAGCACTTCGCAGGCTTCCAACGCATTATTCAGGGCATTGTTCAAAATGATGCTTAAGTCAAATACATCAATCCCATAGTCAGAGGGGAACAAAAATTCGCTGTCAAACTGGATTCCCATGCTCTTTGCCTGCTGATACTTTCCATTCAGCACAACATCGGTCACCGGGTTCCCTGTATGGAAGTAGAAGTTCAGCGCATCCAGCGCAGTCCCTATTCCGGAAAAATATCCGGCCAGCTCCCCCTCCCCCTCCACGCTGACGCCCTGGGCGGCAAGCAGACTCTTAATGTCAAACAGGTAATTCTGCATATCATGCCGCATAGAGCGCACTCCGGTGTAGAGCTGTTCAATCTCCCGGATGTGAGCCTGCATCTGATCAACCTGGCTTGCCAAAAGTGCTGCCCGCTGCTTATCCTGCATAGAAGCAATGAGCTTTTGGTAGATATTATAAGCGTACAAAATACAAAGGATGGTGGTGGCAGCAACAAAAAAAATCAAAAAATACAGAGACAGGTCAAAAAAGGGATTGCCGCGGGCCGTCCATTTCAAAAAAGCCGGATTGACAAGCAGCGATCGTGACACATTGATAAAGGTAAAAAAAACAATCCCTGTGAATGCGGGCGACAACAGGAATAACAGTTCATTTCGTGGGATTCCCTCTTCCTCTCCGGGCGCAAAACGGGTCAGCTTTCTAACTGACAGAATCAATATAATGCAGGAGAGCAGCAGCATCAGGCATCCGGCCCAATCAACTCCAACCGTTATCGTCATTCTCCAGGATGCTTCCCCGGGATTCACGACCCAGGAATAGACTGGAAAAAGCGAGGGTGATGTCGAAACGTGAAAATATCCACACAGTTTCTCAAGGAACTGTTTCCCATACAGGTATAGAACGGAACATAGCTCATACAGCGCCAAAAAAGTAATTGACAAGTAAATACGCTTGCTGATCCGCCCCCGGCAAAAAAGAGTAAGCAGCCCAAACAGAAGGACCATGTCCAGCACCGGAAGCAATGGGGAGAGGGAGTCCGGTAAAAAGTTCTGCCAGCCACGGTAAAAGACGAGAAAAGAGAGTCCCGTCAAAAGACTGCTGCTAATCCAGTGTGGGATACGCAGCCGCGGCTTCAAACAGCGGGCCAATAGGCAGACCAGGCAAATGCCTGCCACTGCTGGAAACAAGAATGAAAGCTGTTCCGAGAGGGCCGCATACTCAACGCCGTTCATAGACCTAAGCTGCTCCTCCGTATAGACTTCTTCCACCGGTACCAGGGAAACGGAAGGATTCTTTTCCACTCTCCAGCCATTCTCTGATTCCGGATCCGGCACCAACTGAAGGCTATTCAACTCTGAGCTATCTGACGGGCTGGGATTCTCTGAATCAGATACGGTCTGAATGTCAAATTCGTCCATTTTACAGTTCCTTTCCGCCGCCCAAAAACGCAGGTAAGCGTCTACAAAGGCGGCATATTTAAATTTTGAGGGAAGTTTTCGGTTTTAGTATTCTAGCTCTCCAAGCAGCAAAACCTGTTTATAATCATGCCAGCCATCAACAAGTACAAATCTCTTCCCGCACTCCGGGCATATGATTTCATCTGTCATGTAAAAACAGCGCCTTATTCTCTCAAGGACGCCCTTTACCAATAAGGCATAATTCAGCCACCCCAGTGCCGCTGCGCCGCCAAATATCTCCGCTGTTTCAATCCTATTTAAGTTGTTATACTCATTTTCCGGATCGAAGAAAATAGCTGCGGCATTATCGAGACCGCCTCCGAACTCTATTTCGAGAAAAAAGTGTCTTTATTTTTTCAATATCTCCTGCTGTACCTTTTTGCTTAACGATGAACGTACTAATTTATAAGAAGCATACACAATATCTGCAAGTACATCCTGCGGGACATTACCATCCAGATATACAGTGCTCCAGTGCAGCTTGTTCATGTAGTAACCTGGCACGATGTCCTCGTACTTGCTGCGCAGCATATCACTGAAAGCAGGTTCCAGTTTCAAGGTAATAATAGGACGCCCGTTTCTGTCATCAATGCCGATATATGCGTACATCTTACCACATATCAGATACTTGTATGCCTGCCATGCAGATTGAAATTCCTTTTCCGTTGAAGGCTGCTTTTGTAAGCATTCATCCAACCATTGGTAACTTTTCATACTGATGTCAGACCATGGTGTTACGCTGCTTATTATCTCCGCCATAATATATTCCCTTTCCAGGCTAAGCCTAACGATTCTGCTAACCGCCTAAACCTTATCTCTAATTCCAATTTTGGTTATGATGCAGTGTAGTTTCCTGATAAACCGATAATCATTTGCTCTCTACTATCTTCCGGCAAGAATTACATAACTTCGCTCAGTTTCTCGACAATACACCCTTTGCTCTCATAGTACTGAAGCATCTCATTGATTTTTCTTTTATCGTAACTGGTGATACAGTCAGACAGGACGTGAACGATATAGCCTCCTTTCGTCATATTGTAGCAAGTGGATTTTACACAGGCGATGGCATCCGCACCAGCAATATAAAACTCACCGATTTCATTTTCACTTACAAAAGCAGCAAACCCTTCGCTTGTCAACGCATTACCCTTGGTTTTCAAAAAAACATGTTCAGACACGATTTTCAGATCAGGAACCAGTTCAGCTCCATGTGTATCGGGCTTAAAGGTTCTTGTACCAGCAGATAAATTGTTATGCTTAATGTAAACGACAGGAATATCACTAACTACTGCCCAATCAACGGCTTTGTTGATATTTTCAATAATTTCCTTGTAATTCTTTGTAATGTCATTTTGAATGTCGATAACTACTAATGCTTTGTTTTTCATAATCTTACTCCTCAAATTTTATTATTTGTGATTAACTCCTCTATTATCTGGAATTTATTTATATAATTGCATTTTTAGCGTATCCTTCTTTCATGCATAGCGCATAAATATCTGAATTCACATTTAATATCTTGTATTGATTTTCCGTAACATTTCGTACAGCCTTTATACGCTCAAGCGCATTTTGTATTTGGCCAGATCGTGGGGCGGCGCGCATATTCTCTGAGTCCCATCATATCCTTTTTTAAGTAGAGTTTTTCCACTTCCTGATTATGTCCCACGACAATATCGCGATGTCTTTCCATAAACTGCTGCAAAATATAATCTACTGCCTTTTCGCTTATGGATATGCTTCCTCCTTTATGGTTTGCATAGCGCACCATCAAGCTTGTATCTGTTTTAATGACAGCATTTACCTGTGTTACTGACTTGTACGCCCAAACCACTTCTTGAACAGGTATCACATTAGCATAACAGGGGCCGTTTATACATGCGATGATATATTCTTCATCCATACGGCACCAGCCGCGCAGCTGCTCACCACTTTCCCTTATTTTCTTAAGGCGTGCAAACGTAGCCTCCGGAATCTGTGTGGTGTTGGCATATCTTTTCAGGCTTTTTGCATATACTTTTTCAGGGTCCTCCTTGATTTTTCTAACCAGCGCGGTAACTGTAAGGATTAATATAGTACCGCTGAAGATTTCCCCGTACAGTTTCATGGCCGCAGCAGCATTATCATTTTTTTATTGTTTTTCCTCCAATTATCATACATTTAATTCGTCTCCTGCAATTTTATATCCGGCCCGATTAAGAACATCTAATGCCCTCTGGTAATTTTCTTTTTTCGTCAGCACATAGTCCGTATTATACGTGGAAATCACAAAAATTCCAATCTTATTTTCCGCTAAAATCCCCGAAATCTCAGACAGTATCCCAATCATCGAAAAATCCAAAACTCCTTGAATCCGAAACGCCATCCAGCCATCCTCTCTTTCCGTTACATTGGATGGCACATCTTCTGTTATACATACCAGGGACTTTTCTTCATCCGTCTTGCCGATAAAGCTATATTCTGAGTCTAACTTTACAAGTGAATAATCTGCAACCTTACATACTGAGAAATTATAATCCATTCTTTTTATTTCCATCATGTCTCCTTACCACAGTAATGAATCACTTCCTTAACATCATAACAATAACCTGCGGATGTTCTTATTATGAAATGATAGTAAGCTAAATAACGCCCCTGTCACTCCCGTACCTAAAAACATAACTGCCATGCCGCTGCCTGCTCCTGTTCCTGTCAATTGCTGCAAGACTTTTACCAGCGCCAAATCCGTCTTCATGAGCGGTTCCAGCACATAATCAGCCAGGAAACCGCCCATCAGAATCCCCACCGGAATGGTGCTAAACTGAAGGGCATTTCTCACTGCAAAAATCCTTCCTTGCATCTCATCCGGTACATAGCGGTATAGCAGGTCCATCTGTCCCGCATTGATAAATGCAATCGGCAGGCTGGCCGCTATGGCTGCAAGAGACCAGGCAACTGCATTCCTGCCTGCCCCCATCATAACATCACCCAGCAAAAATGAAAGCATCGCGGAACTATAAATCATTTTTACACTGTTTCCTTTAACTCTGCCCGATGAAACAATAAGACCACCCACAATGCCCCCGACTCCCATTGCTGCATTGACAACACCGAGTATCTCATGATTGTTTCCGCTTCTGGCTAATATCATGGGGGACAAAATGTTTTCATAAGTCAATCTGGAAAGAAAGTTTAAAAGTGCCATGGTAAGAATAATCATTAAAATTCCCTGATTACTCCGCAGATAGGCAAGTCCTTCCCTGGTCCCTGAAAACATAGAAGCCCTTTCCTTTTTTATTTTCTTTTCTTCTGGTATTTTTATTACAAATGCCAGCACAGCAAAAGCAAAAACGAAACTGACTAAATCAATGATAATTACCAGCGGCAATCCACCAAATGCATACAGTGACGCAGCCAGTATCGGGGCCAGGACTGTCACCAGACTACTGGAAAACGCATTCATTCCACTTACCTGCTTAATCCTGTCCTTTGGCACAATCCTGCCAATTGCAACGGCTGATGCCGGACCTTGAAAAGCATTCATAAAACCGGTAATCAAATTCACCAGGTAAATATTCCATATCAGAAGACCTCCGCTCATACTAAGCGAAAAAACGACCGCCGAGCAGAGCGCCGCTATACTGTCCGATGCCAGCATAATCTTCTTTTTACTATGGCTGTCTACAAAAGAACCGGCAAATATACTGGCAAGAATATACGGAATATAGTGAAAGAACGACATAAGCGAAACCGTCATTGCCGATCCATTTTGCTCATAAGCCCACAAAATCAATGTAAAACCCGTCATAGCACTGCCAAGCTGGGACAATGCCTGGCTAAGCCAAAATACAATATAATTTTTCAAACCGTGATTCATTGGTTCATTCCTTTACTATCTGGTTTCCAAACCGCTGCATCGGATATTGTCCAATTCTTCCGCTGATAAACATCCGGCTTCGTACAGCCGCATATTTTCTTTGGATACATCCGAATCAAACGGTTCCCCCTTTTCACATTCCCGCTGATTTTAGTGTGTCCCCGTATGGTTACACTTTTTCAAACGGTCAATTTTGATTTTTTTATTCTGCGGTTTCAAAAATACAGTCAGCTCCTCCACTTCAGCCGCACTCAACCCGCTTTTAAAAATTGGTACAAACTGCTTATTCTTTGTCTGTAAAACAAAAATATGATCGGTTTCAAAAATACGTTTTAAACTGGTATACCTCAATTTCCCTTCCGCATGACTGGTTAAATTCAGTACCACAACTCCCTCTTCATCAAACCAGGTGGTATACTGATATTCTGTAACTCCGTTAAACTCCTGCATAACGCATAAATTATTTTTTATGGTTATTCTCTTAAATAGAAAGAGCTGCCATAATACAAGAAATAAACCGAAGGAAAAGAAAACAGCTGCAAGCGCAGAATATCCTGCAGCACTGAATACGAGGCAGAGCAGGAAACAAGAAATTGCTGCTCCTTTTTCTGATTTTAAAATTCCCTTTTTCGCTACCTCCTTCAATACCATTTCATCAAGTACACCTGTTGTTTTAAATAATTCCATCCTGAACCGTCCCTTCCATATAGTTCCGAATCATGGAAATATACAGCTCTCTCTTTCTCAGTGAGAGGCGGTAACTATCTCCATTTTTCATCTGGATGAATATACCCGTACTGAAAAACACGACTCGGTAGGGCGTCACCGATTGAATTTCAGAATACGGAATTTCAAACTTGACTCGCAGCTTTTCAATCACACCATTCCCGACAAAAATGATACGCCGATTGGTAAATATGTACTTTCCTGGAACCTGTTTTTTTAAAGAGCCGGGAGTCTCCCAGCAATCTCCACCTGTTTCCTTTACGATCTCCTCTCCAATGAGAAATTCAACATCTTTCATGGGTGCTTCCTCCTCACTAACCATTCACTCTCTTTGCAAATTCCTTTATATAGGACTTAAACTTTTTGTTGTCCTCGGGCTGCATCATGAGTGGAATTGCATACTCTGTAACTGTCATTGTAAAAAAACGGTTGCTGTCTTTAAAATAAAAAGAGACTTTCCCCATGGCTCCCAGCTTCACTTCCTTTAGCATCTCCGTTGTAATATGTAAAATAAATTCCCGGTCCACCTCCATCTCTGTCTTAGAAGGACAAGGCACCGCCATAATATACATCTCATTTTCCCTGTAACGGACAATAAAATTTGGCAGAGAGGCATAACCAGTCTGTATTCGGTCATAACCTTTAACCGTTGATATTGCATCTTTTGCCCCCTGGCCCATCACAATTTCAAATCCAGCGGTTTCCGGGACCGCTGCTTCGGAACCTTCTCTCACTGCCTGAAGAAACTCTTCGTATTTTCTCTTTGTTTTCGTTTCCGTTGCCTTAATTAAAACGAGTGCTATTGCTAATGTAACACATAAAAATAAAATTAAATACATGGTTTTTCTCCTCAATATTGTTCTTCATTTTCCCTTTGGAACTCCTGGAAATTTCCGTCCTGCACCTTTCCGGCAAAAAGGCCAAAGCCAAAGCCGCCATTTTTCTGCCCAGGCATGATCTTCATAGTACTCATAACTTCTGCAAAAATACAGAGCTGCCTCCTCAAATCTCCGTTTTCGGAGTCTCCTCCTGCCTTTTCTTTCGTATCGGTCCAGCCAGCCACCGATTATTACAGAGAAGGCAAAACAGAATATAAGAAACATTCAAATCGTCAGCTCCGACCAGTCAAAGCTGACCCATAGACAGATGGAGCCAATAAAGACACCGACAATATAGATAACATTTTTTATAATATTCAGTGATTCACTTCCGCTGCCAGCACGGCAATAAGGATAGGGCCTCCCACAAATGTAATTAAAATACCTATAACTCCTGTTCCTGCCATTTTCTTTTCCTCCTGCTGCTGTAATATATTTATACTTTATAAACTTCTCAGTCATGGTATCAGATACCTCTGCCTCATAATCATTTTCCCACTACCATGATGTGCTTCAAAAAATCCATGAAATTCCCGAATGCTTCTGAAAACTCCCACTGGCCCATGCCATGAAGCCCAAAATAGACAGGTGATTCTTCCATGGAAAGATCAATGCAAAACGGATCAGCACTCCGGTCCGCAATCACAAGATAATCTTTATTCCAGGAATCAATGTTCCTTTTTTCAATCGGATTATAACGGTAACCGTCCTGACATTTGATGAGATTATGGGCTCCATATAGAGTAATGGAACCATATCCCTTCATCTTTAAATCTGCTATAACAGGCGAAGCTTTGAGCAGAAAATCCCTGTAGTCCGCCGGTAAATGCCATCTCTGATCAATCTGTTCCATATCGGACGGCTCCGCCTGAACCAGCCAATTCGTTGGATTAGCCAGATTTTGTTTTTTCTCCCGTTTCTGCTTCAGCTTTTTATCAATTTTTGAATAAACCTTTTCTGAGGCTGTTTCCGGGGAATCCAGACAAATATGGCGGACTGGCTCTGCGAAACCCTTCCCGCAGGGGAATCCCTGTTCAGCCCATTGCCGGATAGCTCCATAATCAATGTCACTTTCTTTCCAAAATCCTGGGTCCATAGGTTTTCCCTGTTCAAATGTGTTATTGGTTACCTTCGACAACTGCATGATAATGTTTGCTTTGCATTCCAACGAGAAGTCATGAAGGAATACAAATGGGATCAGCGCATTACAGGCGGCTTTACCGACTGCTTTCACGTATCCCTCTATTCCCCAGTATGCCTTACTGCTGTCCCCTGACTGGATACAGGACATGAAAAAGTCACTGTAAGCGGAATCCGACTTATCCATCAACTCAACAACCTTACCCACCGCAAACCCACGATGAAACTCAACCAAACCGTTGTCACCATACCGCATAAGCGCCGCCATAACCTGGTCTCTGTTTTGTTCATTGATTCTTTTCACAAGATAAAGGATTGCATTGCACGCAGCGCCACCGTCTATCGTCTGTTCAAGCTTTTCTATCTTTTTCTCTAATAAATCCATAAATTACCCCTCTATTCCAACACACCATTTTTAATCTGGTAAAAAAAACGCTTCCGCCATAAAAATAAAATACCAGCATAGGTACTCTTTAACCAAATCGTCCGTCCAACTGAGTATACATGAGAACAAGCAACGCCATAGACATGACCCCCCGGTATAACGGACCGGAGTTTTTCCACAGAAAAGCCCCGGTTTTCCCTTCTATTGCCTAAAAGGAGCTGATGTTCACCATTCTCTGCATATGGCAACAGCCTGCGTCCCATCATAGGACTGACCGCCATATACCGGAGCAATTCCTCTTCAGAATAATGAATTGTTTAGCTGTCTTTTTTACAATTGTAAGGTAAACCTTGATAAATGCTGCGATTCTTTACTTTGGGCGAATGACATATCCCGCAGCCAGCGTATAACCATAAGCAAACAATGGAACAATTCCCACCGCGCAGACCAAAAAGTACAAATAAAACCACCCGGAAATTTTCCCAGATGGCTGATAAAACTTCACGATAATTCCCCCTAAAATTCACAAAATTTCTCAATATAATTATACTGCCTGACAGAAAATGGCGTTGGTCTTTTCATGGCATTTTCATAGCCCATTCATTACAACTATGCCGCAGATTCTTACTGCCAGAATCATTGTCCGGCCATATTTTCAGCCCGCCCAGATAGATTTCTGTCACACCGTCCAAATCAATCGTGGTCTGGAAGGCGCCGTCTGAAAACAAAGCAGAAACCAATACTTTTCTTGCGCTGATAGAGAGTGTGCCTCCCTCCCGTTTTAAACGCCCTCTCTGAAACGCCATGGCAGAATCCCTGTTATTTTCTATCCACAGTTTAAGCAGCTGTACATCTTTGGAGACTGACCAGTTCATCTGAGACCTCCGTCATATCAATGATATCGAAGTAACATCATGATCCGTGCTGGCAGCCAAAAGAACTCCTACGCGATTAAATGATTTCCCTCACAGATATCAAAAATACCGTAGGATCAATCGCTGCTATATACCACACCGTTTCATCTTGTCCAAAAGAATTTATCCTGATTATTTTGCTGCTCTCTTTTAAATTATTCCCATAAAAGTCCAGATAGCTCTGTAAAACCGGATACTGCTTTTTCAGTTTTTCAATCACTTTTGGATTCTTGCTTACCGACTCATATTCATAATACTGGAACCGTTCAAAAGAGCTGTCATACAAACGCTGTAATTCATCGCAGAACTCCACATTGGATAACACCGCACACTCCTTAGTCTGATAATCGTAACCAGTATGAAAGTACGATTCAAATTCCGTATTTTCTATACATTTATATTCCATTGCATCTTCGTCACAGGAATTTAATAAGTCAATCAGCAACAGGATTGTCACATAGTCCTGCTTTTGAAATACGGTAAGGTCCATGTGCCGGAAACGGCTGAATTCTAAATCCACATACCAGCCATTCACACCAAAGATTTCAACCAATTCTGAAGATATAAAATATTGCTTCTTCCACTCTTCAATTTTTTGAAAAAGCAGACTCCATTTATCAGAATTGCTTTGACCGGAAATCTTTACTCTGTCTGATATAAAATCCAACATATAATGACCAAAATTGTTGACATTTAAACTTTCTTTCTCATTCCGTTCCATATATCCCTCGCTTTCCCTTCCAGCCTGACATCTTTCCAATAAATTCTGGTTTCCTCAATTATTATAATCCGCTGCCTTTTTATGTTCCTGCACATTCATGTGTTTGGAATTATAGGAAGCCACGACCGCGTCAATGCCACCCTCCCCCCTCCACCCCAACCACTCCCTTTTTTTCCTTTTCATTACATTTCCCCGCCTTATTCATTGCAAATACTCTGCATTCCAGTTTCCCTATCATAGCATGAAAATATCATCAGAATGTCACAATCAAAGACGGCACCTACTTCCTTGCCGGATAAGATGCCGTTTTGTATCATAACCCTAATCAGCCCAAGCCTTTTCCCTCTTCAAACGGCGTGATTGACTTTACTGCGCTCTTTTCAGTCATATCTTCAAAATATCTTACTTTCCCAGCCAATGAATCCACTCCAATCAAGAGGGCGCGTCCTTCCTTATGCTGGATTACCACTGCTATGGTATCGGATGAAGCTGCTGCACTGCCGAGAACCTTTAAGCTGTCTTTTGCTGCCAGCTGATGGGATATCACGAATTGTCTTGCTGTCTCTTCTGCGGACTGTGCAGTAATCGGCATTTCACTTTTTTCCCAATCCACATAACTTAAATGGATTCCTTTCACCTCTCCCTCCGCATGAAAGGATACATCATACATCGGTTTTGTCTCGATATTTTCCATATCAATCACAGTGTCTGCCGAGATTTCACCAAAGTTAAGCTCCTCCGGAAGGAATGTAACGACAGTCTGCTGCTCTGCCTCGTATTCCGGCATTGCGTCCATATACTGTACACTGACAGAATATCCTGTTGTATCCGTCATATGAACCCCAAAATAATTCTCCAGGGCATCTTTTGCCAGTTCAACAACGGCAGCATCCGATTGAGGCTTTCCGTTTTCCTTCGCATTTACTGAAGTTTTCAGCATATCCCCGCTGGCAGTAGCTGCCCCTGACTGCCTTCCCGCTTCATTTGCATATACGCTCCCACACCCTGACAGGCTAAGTATAAGCACTCCCGCGCATAAGATGCCTGTGACTTTTTTCATGTTTCTTCTGTTTCCCATTACAATCTCCTCGTTTTTATTATATTTACCATGTGACCGGTATGCACTTATCTTAGCCGGGAATTGTATCATGATTGTAACATCGGAAATATGATTGTAAATTTCGTTCCCACCTTTACTCTGCTTACAAGTTCCAGTCTGGCATGATGAATCTTTACGATATCCGAACAGATGGAAAGTCCCAGCCCTACTCCGTCATTTCTTCTGCTCCTAACCTTATCTGCCATGTAAAAAGTTTCAAACACTTTGTCCTGTTCTCCCTCCGGGATCCCTTCCCCTTCGTCCTCAATCTCTATCATCGCCTCCCCTGCCTCTCTCCGTATAGAAATCTGTATGGTATCCCCCACGTTTGACGCTTTCCTTGCATTATCCGTCAGATTCCCGAGTAGGTTTAACAGCAGTTCTCTCTCTGCCCGTATCATAACCGGCCCCTCCGGAACCTGTACGATCAGTTTCATCTGTGCCTTTTGAACCAATGGCTGCAGAATCGTTTCCGCCTCCATCACCACCTCCCGTAAATCACAGGGAACCAGCTCAAAGCTGTGATGTTCTAAAAATACGAGTTGAAGCATTAGTTCAGACAATTTTTCAATCCGTTTTCCCTGTTTAAAAATACGCTCCCCCAGTTGCTGCGATGCGTCCTGATCGAGATCTGCAGATCGCAGCAAATCAGCGTATCCTACTACCGCTGTCAGAGGAGTGCGAAGTTCATGTGAGAAATTATCAATGAAACGCCTTTGTTCCTCTGTTGTCTTTTCTAATGCGAATATTTTGTCTTCGACGGCCTGCGCCATTTCATTATAACGCGCCGCCAATTCACTGATTTCATCGTTTCCCCGCACTTCGACAAGCTCCGTATAATTACCGCTGCCAATTTTTCTGATTGATTCGGTCAGAAGGCTCACAGATTTTGTCAAATGTCTGGATATCCCATACATTCCCACAGCCAACACGGCGGCTGTTACAAAAAAGAGGCCAAAAAAGTACCGGTACTGCCGGCTGCGATTCTGCACAAAGTCTGTAATATCCATAAAACAGGCATCTTCATATGTCTGATATGGTAACGTAAACAGGCTGGAAAGACGCAGAAACTGTTTCTCTCCATATTGCAGAATCTTATACTGCGGAGTGTAGGTCACTTCTTGGGGCGGCATAACCGGCAGCTCCAAATCAAGATTGGAGTATACCTCCTGCGCATTTTCACCAGCCTCTGTAATCAGATAATACATCCCCCGGATTCTGGGCCGGTTTTCCATATATTCCCGGATATATTCATTTGTCTTTCCAATCCCCCGCCTCGAATCGCGGACGCTGCTGGTATAAATATACCAGTTTAAACCCTCCGTGATACTTTTTTGTTCTTCTGAGAGCTGGTTCAGGTTCAGTTCAAATACCTGCCGCGTATTCTGTTCAATCAGCAAAACACCGGTCCCAAGAAATATCACAAGGAAGAAGGAAAGCGGCCACAGACAGAATCTCTGCCATAATTTCACGTCTCTGACACCTCCAGCCTGTAGCCCACATTTCTGACAGATACAATCGAATGCTCCAGCCCCATCTTCCGTTTCAGGCGCTGCACATGGATATCCACCGTCCGGCTGTCCGGATCGAACTCCCCGCCCCACACTTCCTCATAAATGCGCTCCCTGTAAAGGGCAATATTCCGGTTTCTGAGAAACAGCAGAAGCAGATCATACTCCTTAGCTGTGAGTTCCACCGGGCGGCCGTCTTTTTCGACCGTCTTTGACTCCATATCAACCTCTATTCCTGCAACAGCAATCTTATCCCAGCTTTTACCATACCTTCTCAGAACAGCTTCCACGCGGGCCGTCAGCTCTGCCAGCTCAAACGGTTTGGTGATATAGTCATCTGCTCCCAGCTTAAATCCCCTCACCTTATCTTCCAGCCTGGTCCTTGCCGTAATGAAAATCACAGGAGTATTGTAGTTTTTGATATATTCCATCAGTTCATAACCATCTGCCCCCGGCAGCATGATATCGAGGAGAATCAAATCATACCGCTTCTCCTCCAAAAGCCCGGCCGCCTCGGCGCCATCATAAACACATTCACACTGGTACCCCGTTCTGGTAAGCCCGGCCGATATGATATCTGCAATCATTTCTTCGTCTTCTACAATCAGAATTTTCATAGCACATCTCACCTCACAGTAAAATTATTAATATATACTCTTTACGACACACCGGAACTCAATGCTGCACATGGACTTGTTCCTCGAGTAAAGGTATAGGTTAACAGAGAAATGTATCATGTTTGTAACATAATGAAATCAAATTACTGTTTGAACTTTAGAATTCAAGAAAGGGACTTATTTACAGTCCCTTTTCTTCTCACTTGACGATTGTCAAGAATCTCTCTTTAAAAAATGGAGGTATGCGTCAACAAATTCTGTGTATCTGTTTTTCGCTAAAATAAGATTAGTACCATCTGACAGCGCAATGTTTTTCCTGTCATATTTCACCACCTTCTCAAAGTTTACCAGATATCCGCGGTGGCATCGGTAAAACCGGCTGTCAAGACGCTGTTCTAGCTCAGCCATCGTTGCATATATTTCTACAGCTTCTTTTTCTGTATGAATGATGACCTTTCTAAGGTTACTCTCTACATATAAAATCCGACTGGGAATAATCCGGAAATGACAAGATTTCGTATGGAAGGTCAGAGCTTCTTCTGTCTGCCTGGAACACTCTGAAACAGCCGTCAGGAGTGTCCTTTCAAATTTATTTTCGTCTAAAGGCTTTAGAAGGTACTGAAAAGCAAAAAGGTCAAGAGCCTCAAATACATATTCATCATAAGAGGTAATAAAAATAACTGCCGGACTGCGTGAAAAATCAGCAACGGGATTGTCACGTAATTTCCGGACTGTCTCCAGCCCATCTTCCCCCTCCATCTTAATATCCATTAGAATAATATCAAAAGCTGCCTGGCTCTTTAAAAGCTCACTGCCGGTCTGATAGCTTGTAACTTTACATTCAGGCAGAATCTTCTGACATAATTTTTCTAAGTAAGTAAGCATGTGGATATCATCATCACAAATACCAATAGACAGCATAACGATACCTCCTGACAAAAAGTTAAGTATTTACCACTTTATAGTTTTATCATAAAGAGGAATTCTATGTAAAGCCCAATTCACGAATGGGGTATGATTATGTAATGAATGAAAAGGGCATGTGGATGCGAATCGCTTTATACATTTAACACTTTAGCACTTTCTATAACCTTTGCATAATTTAATCCATATTGCTTTGCTACACCGAAGGCAGATATCTCCCATATTTCATCATACAATTTCTGTCGATTAATTTTTATTGTAACCTGCACTACTATCTACATTTCCTTCTTTTGTTCTATAGCAAAAAGCGAAAACGCATATTCAAACAAATCAATGTCTCCTATTTTGCGTCTTCGCTTAATATAAAAACCAGGTTATTCTTCATTTCCTGAAATTGCTCAATAATTGTTTGCAGATTTTTCTCTATATCTTGAACCTGACCCTCTGTAGTTTTCCGTATTTATATGCTATCAAACGTTCCCCGATAATGTGATAACTCCAACTTACTGAATATGATTAGTCCCGTTCTTCATTATGAAGCGCATATCCTATTGATAAAAGGTTGTTTCTCATACCAATACTAACCGCCATCAAAGATATACCTAAATATTCTCCTGCCATCTTACATGTAATTTTAGATGCTTTGCGTATATCATCTGTATATCTAACTTTACTTATCGGACCACTCAATTCGATATTCCAATACTCGTCCCAACAGCATCTCAGGTTCGACACAAAATTCATGAGCTAACACCTTTAAATTATCATCAATCAAATTCAAGTTATCTTTTACAAATTTTTCAAGCGTCTCTCCATGCAAAAGAATTTCACTCACCCCGTTTGGCATTGCTCCTAATTTTTTCATTAATGCCTGAGAAGGATAATTATCTGAATCAACTCTGCTGCGAAACACCTTTTTTCCTGTCAAAACATACAATTTATCAAACATAAGAGAAAGGGCCTCATACCCATAACCATGGTATCTATATTTTTCGAACAACTCGATTGCCACTTCCCAGTATAGTGCCGTCAAATCTATAATAGCGCAATAACCTAAAAATTCTTTAGTATTCTTTTTAATGATTGCATAATATGCTGTGATATCCTCAAAACAGGATTCCCAAAACTCCTTTACGAACTCTCGTTCTTTAAAAGCATATTTCATACAGGAACATTCATAAGCTACACCCATGTAATCATCATAATCCCTATCAGAAAATGCTCTGAGTATAATCTTCTCATTTTCAGCCAATATACAGCCCGGTGCAGGAAGACAGGTTTTAACAAAATTCTCATGTCGATTTTTTTCGAATGAAAAATCATGTCTATAATTCGAAAGCATACACTTTAAATCAGCCCACATAACTTCTGCTTCTTGCTTTTTTCCCTCTTTTTGCAAAACCGACATATCTTTAAACTGTGAATCAATATCATCGAGCAGTTCATTTACCATTAGCTGACTTAATCTATGTTTTTTTCCATCTTGCATATTTGAGCTCCATTCATATAGAACCGTAAATATTTGACTACAAATATTATTGCGACATTATAATAGCATATTTTAAGCTCCAAATTTTATGCTTTAGCCAATAAGCAGCAGGTCTCGACATTTGTTGAGTGGATAATAATAATGGCGGGAGGGCGTAATTCTCTCCAAGCGGAAACAATATAATCATCTTTATGTCTCACTTTGCTCCGCTTGATGTTCTAATTCTAACAAATACTTATCATAGTCTGACATAAATAATCGATCCTGAATAATGCGATATTTTTCAAACTCAGTCTCTGCATGCAGCTTCGCCTGTTCCGCACTTACTTTTCCCGGTCCCATCAGCAATTCGTTTCCATTGAACTCCAGAAATCCGTCAAGGCGCTTTGCCCAGTCCTCCATGCTCATCGGTATTCTTCGTTCCGCCTGTAACTCCGCATAGTCAAGATACAGTGAAACGATTCTTTCCAAATAGGACATTTCCTTTTCGCTCAGATAGTTCTTAGCAACACTAACATCAGCTTTGACAATCTTCCCATCCGGCGCTGATTCCCATGTTGTCAGGCCCATATGTTCTTTTTCAGCATTTGCACGCTCTACAATCAATTCTGCTGCTGTATGCCGGTGTACTGCCCAATGCATTTTATTCTGCACCATTTTGAAAAACTGCCAGGTAGTCTTGGCATCTTTGTCGTAATCAAATGCTGTAGCATAAAGATCCGTAACCTTCTGATAAAACTTTCGCTCGGACAGACGTATCTCACGAATATTTTCCAACTGACGTTCAAAATATTCATCAGTGAACATATGCCCTTTTTTCAGGCGCTCTTTGTCCATCGTCCAGCCTTGGATTGTATAATCCTTGACAATCTGACCAGCCCATTTGCGGAATCTTACGGCGCGGTCGTTGTTCACTTTAAAGCCAACGGCAATGATTGCCTGTAAGTTATAATGTTTCGTACTGTAGGATTTACCATCTGAGGCAGTTATTAAGTATTTCTTAATAACTGATTCCTCGACCAGCTCATTATCTTCAAATATCCTTTTAAGGTGCTGATTGATTGCCGATACAGAAACATCATATAAGGTTGCCATCATTTTCTGTGTCAGCCAAATGTTCTCGTCCTCATAGCGCATCTCGAAACTATCTGAGTTACTACCCGTAGATGCCACATATGTTAAATACTCTGCGGCTGAGCTGTGTATTGTAATCTCTCTATTCTTGTTCTCCATATCTAAATTTCCTCATCAAAATTTTATATTATATATTCATTTGTATTTATCTAATCAATAATATCATTATCTACTTCTCAACCAAGAGATACTATATTAGGATAGCCAATTTTATATAAATGAGAATAACAAAGATTTTGAAATGACCCTGCATCCAATTGCAGAATTCTTTGTTTAATACTTTCGATATTAGCCATAAGCAACACCTTTACTTTTTGAAATCATTTTGTTTCTCTAAATTATCTTAAATATTCGTCAGACACGCTCAATTGATTCGTTCTATCAATCTATATTTTTTTAACTTGTGCTATATAACTAAGATACTTAAATCCCTGTCCGGAAGCAGTTCATTGCCATTAAACTCCATGAATTCGTCAAGTCGTTTTGCCGAACATTTCCGTTTCGCGCAGATAGTTTTTAGCAACACTAACATCAGCTTTAACGATTTTTCCAATACATATTTGTGGATGGATAGTAACACCTCATCGTGTTACCAGGCTTTTAAATGGTGCTTCCCTGAAGGGACATGTACAGATACTCCGTAGATTGAGGCTTCACCTTTAGCCAAAAAATTTTATAGCTTTTGACTCTCTATTAACGATTAAATATCAGATCGATATCTCCATTTGAGTTAGATTCACCGCTATTATAGCCCTCATCATCATAATCTTCATCCAAAAAGAAATCAATCATCTCTTCTATACCTTCTATATATATATTAAAATCGTCTACTAAATACCCGCCTCCGCTTAAATCTCCCGGTAGATTACCCACAATATCATATATCTGGTCTTCTACAATACTTGTAATTTTGCTCTCTACTATGCTAAATATTCGGTCCTTATCAATTTCATATCCATATTCATCCGCCTGCGTATAGTTACTTACAATGTCACCGATTTCTGAATCATATGATAAAGCCTCTATTGACTCGCAATAGTTATCGACCGCCTTCTGAACTACCTCTTCACACATCTCTATAAATTCGAATTCCTCTTCAAAGTATTCATAGCATGCCCCTAAAACGTTCACCAGATCTATCAATTCTAATTTTAAAATGATCTCTTTGAAAGTCTCAAAATCCTTCAAGAACGTATCAATCTCATAAAAATGAAAAAGCGTTTCACCGAACAGCTTTACTAGTATATCTGCTGCATGGATAATTGTTTTATCAAAATCAGCAATATCATCAAAGTGTTTTAAATACAAATAAATATCTTTTTTATAGGTTAGATTCAATATGCAATTCGAAGCAACATATGATGTAATGATTCCACATTTTTGTGCTTCATTCTCAAAATAGAATTTATTTATACCCCCCGTCTCAAATTGTGAAATGATTCTTTTTTCTGCTTCCTCGTCAGGCAGTAATCTCTTATACTGTGATATTACAAGGGCTGATTCAAGCATTATTTCCAATTCCAGAGGATTATCCTTAAGTTTTGATCTTAAATAATCATTAACCGATGGATTAACCATAGAAAGTTTTTTACTACCACTTTGATCTATTATCCAGATAAATGAATCTTGAAGTCTTTTCAATGAACGTTCAAATTGATTGATGGTAGTATCTATCCCTGGCGCCCTTTGAATTCGTTTCATGAAACATTTTTTCACCAACTCATATGAAACTTCTGTATTCGAAAGTGAAAATAACGTTATCAATAAGCTCCTGTCAGTTACCTGCAAACGTTCTTCATACTCATTATCCCAAACCATATGGGGATTATCCAGACAGTTAAGAATAAATTCATAATAATTTGCTGCCGTAATACCTTTGTATCTATTTGGATCCGATATAAACTGAATGATTCGAGGATTATAATTATCATGGTTTATGATATTCATATAATTACGATTTTCTTTAATCGCATAAAAATAGTCCTCATCTTCTGTGCTAAAATACATATGATTATACAGAATTCTGGCTTTTTCCAAATCAGGCATTACATCCATATTCAATATTTGTATTTTAAACTCTTTATTTTCAAAGCTTTTTACAAGTTCCGGAGTTTTAAGACAGGCTTCCTGATAAATTGTTACTCTTGAATTCAATATTAATAGTTTGCTCTTTGAAGCATTAACAAATCGAATTAGTGACAACAACTCCGTCCCCTGAGATGTTTTCATTTCAAAATAAGCTTGTCCTAAACAGTCATCCAGTAATATAACTTCCTTAGTATTCCGATCTTTAGATATCGCTCGTTTTAAGGCAGCCAAATCAGTCACATCCGTTGTATATCGTACCCTATAACCTTTAGCCGCAAAATATAATATTAGCATTTTGGAAGTTATAGTTTTACCCACTCCCGGATCACCTGTAAGGAACAGCGTCTTGTGAGCCGCCAAACATTTCAATGCTTGGCTGTAGGCCGTAGTTTCTACAAAAAATTTTTCAACTTTTTCAATCGATGACAGCAAAGACTCACAATCTATAAAAATGTCATTGCTGTAAATATCCTGTAAAATATTAGATGAAGAAATCCAAAGCTTATAGTGCCTTTGCAATATTTCAGCATTTTCACACATCGATAAAAAATTATCTATTTCAATCAGCGTAATAATATTCTTATCCGAATCCATATATGCCGAAAACATCCTATAAATTTCCTTAATCCTAGTTGGAGATAATTCTTTTGAACAACAAATATAATACTGTTTAGGCTTCAACGCTTCAACTTTTTCTATTTCCTTCTTCAATGAAGCAATCAGACCAGCTGCATCCGTTTTCTGATAATATTTCACTTGAACAATTATATCGGGGCTGACCGCCGTATCTGAAAGATCAATTCCACCATCTCTGCCTGCTGCATAACGCCGTAGACTCCTATCCAATTTCTTTGACATGATGTCCTGACATAAATCTTCAAATTCGACATCATTTAGATTAGAATAATTTAACATAAGAAATCTATCTCCCTAATCGAAACTCTTCAATATCAGCAACTACCAGTTCAACTGGTGGTTTGTAATTAGCCCAGAAAAGGGCTTTGTTACTGCTCCCCAGGAGGACGACATCGCAAGCATTTTACTGGTCTGTTAAGAAGCAGTACTTCTCAGGTCTTCCTTACATAACTCTTCCACTTGCTTTTTTATATACCTTTATACTGCTTCATCTGTCATATTACCGATTGTTTCCACACAATGCCCCCTTGTCCAGAATGCTTTATTCCACTTACTTTGTAATTCCGGAAGCCTATCGTCTATCATTAGCGTACTTTTCCCTTTAAGTAGCCCATAAAACTTGATATGCTTAGCTTAGTTGGAATTATCACACTTAAATGTACATAATCGATACATACTGCACCCGCATCAATCTCTACATTTTTGCACTTACATGATGTCGAGATTATCTCTCATACATCATTCCTTACTTGAGCAAACAACGTTATCAACCGATATTCTGGAATAACACTATATAGTATTAGTATATCCAGCGACTATTTAATAAACTTTTATTGTTCATTCCGGCCTCCTCCTATGCTTGATTTTGGCATGCGACACCATTCTCATTTTAGCATAGGGGGGTATTGATATCCTCCTCGTTTCCACTTAAACAATTTTCCTCAGCATAGCTGGGGGATTGGTATTCTTATTTAACATAACTATCATCCAGATGATATCAATGAAACAACTATTTTCGATGGTCAAAGTACAGCCACTACCTTGATATTTCAAGACCACTTTTCACCAAAAGACACTACATCTTGTTATTAACCCTCTCTATTCCTTTCTAAACCACAATTCCGCATCATTATTACCACCTCGACATTCCCCGTCCCCGGAAACATATCCACCCCACAAACTTTCTCCACCCTATACCCTCTATCCTGCAGCACCACCAAATCCCTGACCAAACTGGTTGGTTTACAGGATATATATACAATCCGGTCCACTCCGAAATCAATGATTTTTCCCAATGCCTTTGGATGTATCCCATCCCTGGGCGGATCCACTACAATCAAATCCGGCTTATCCTGAAGCTCATCCATCACTTTGAGCACATCGCCGGCCAGGAACTCGCAGTTCTCCAGTCCGTTAAGCCTAGCGTTTACCTGGGCTGACCTGACTGCTTCCTCTACAATCTCAACTCCTACCACCTTTTTAGCCACAGGCGCCAATATCTGTGCAATGGTCCCGGTACCGCTGTATAGGTCGAATACCACCCTGTCTTTTGTATCGCCTACGAATCCCCGTGCCGTATCGTACAGCACCTCCGCACCAAGGGAATTGGTCTGAAAGAAGGAAAAGGGCGAGATGCGAAAACGCAGCCCCAGCAGTTCTTCGTAAAAGTAATCCTGTCCATAAAGGATGTGGGTAGCATCGCTCTGAACCACATCTGCCAGGGAGTCATTTTCTGTGTGGAGGATGCCCGCCAGCCTGCCGTCCAAAGGAAGGCTCACCAGCTTTTTCGTCCACTCTGCCAGTACCTCTTCCTCCGTCCTTTCACCCAGATAATCCCTCTGTGTGCTGGTTACCAGGTCTACCAGAATTTCCCCTGTCTTTACCGCCCTCCGGACCAGCAGATGGCGAAGATACCCCTGATGCTGTAATTTTTTATAGAATGCAATCCCCAGCTCCTCAAAATATTCTTTTGTCGCTACCAGTATTCTGCAAAAATCCGGATGTACAATCCGACACTCCGGAGTGGTTACGATATCGTAAAAGCTTCCCCTCTTGTGCATTCCCAATGCCAGCGGACCATCCTTTACCTCATCCCCAAAGGAGAACTCCATTTTGTTGCGGTATCCTAATGAGATGGGACTGGCCTTGATTCCCTGGAACTCATAGGTACCGTCCTCTACCACGGTGTCCAGCAGGGATTTTACCTGCTCCTTTTTAATGTTTAACTGTTCTTCATAGGGCAGGCTCTGGTAAATACAGCCGCCGCATATCCCAAAATGGGGACATGCCTCCTCTGGTCTTTCTGCCGGGGAATGCGCCAGTATCTCCAGGGTTCTGGCTTCCGACTTCCCTTTTCTCCGCTTGGTAATCACACACTGAATTTTCTGGCCTGGTATGGCATTCTTTACCACTACTCTCTCACCATCTATATGAAGGATCCCCTTATTGGGGAATTCGATTTTTTCTACAGTTCCTTCGTAAATATCGCCTTTTTTCATAAAATATCTCCGTTCTGCCCGCTGCTTAGGCATTTTTTTATGGTCCTCTTTTGCCGTATCATTATATCATGCAATAGGGTCCGCATCAAGCCAGACCCAAAAAGGACCGCCACTTCCGCGGCGGTCCCAACAACTATCCTATTCTATCATCCTTCTGTATATCTTACTGTGTATCTTATGATGGTCTTAAGCAGCCTGTGCTATTCAGCCTTTTCTGCCTTCTTTTCCTCAGGCTCCTCATCCTCAAAGAAGTCATCGTCAAAATCATCGTCGAAATCATCTTCAAAATCTTCCAGATAATCAGGAGTAAAGAAACGGTATACAGCGTATGCAATTCCTGCCACTGCTGCCACTGCTCCAATGATGGCCAGTACCCAGAGAATGCAGTTCTTTTTCTTTTCGTCCTCTTCTCTCTTGTGAAGCAGTTCATTGATCCTGCTGGAATTCATCAGTTCTTCTACACGGCTTAATGCCTCTTTGCCCATCTGATCAAACCTGTCTCTGTCAAATCTGTTCATTCTACCCACGTCCTTTCTTATATATAAGCACTTCTGCCCTCTTGCTTGTTTTTAATTATTATATCATGGAAGCTCTTGATTTACTATCCCAATTTATTCAAATTTTATCCAATTGTTTCAATCCAATTTTAATTAAAACCCAGTCCCGGCAGAAATCTGCTGGGCAGATGCCTGTTTCGGCCAGACAGATGCCTGTTTCAGCCAGGCAGACGCCCGATTCCTCTGAACAAATGCCGCTTACCGCCAGGCATCCCAGATACCAGCACACCCATCAGACCTTTTTTAACTTGGCAAAGGATGCAAACATTTTCTTCTGGCCCGCACCGTCAAATACCACCGTGACTTCGTAATCCTTACCTCCGTCCCTGATGGACTTCACCGTTCCCTCTCCGAATTTGATGTGCCTGACCCTGTCTCCCTCGCTGTAATCCAGGGATGCTGCCTTCTGCACTGTAAATGCCTTGCCAAATCCCGGATTTCCCGCTGTGCTGCCGGTGCCCCGGCCTGACAAGGGCTGGGATGATCCGGATGCATATGCATTATATCCCTTTCCAAAGGTGCTTGTACGTGTATTCCCCGCTGCCGGCTGGTTCCACGGCAGGCCTGCCTCGCCGGAAATACCGGTCTTGCCAAATCCGCCTGCACCGGCATCATTGTTCCGGCTGCCATAGCTTCCCAGCACTGGTTCCAGACGCTCCTCTTCCAGCAACTCACCCGGCACCTCCTCCATAAAACGGCTGGGCTTGCAGTATCTGGTTTCGCCGTTGACCATCCGCTGTCTGGCGCTGGTAATCACCAGCTCATTTTTGGCCCTTGTGATACCCACATAGCAGAGACGGCGCTCCTCCTCCATGTCCGTCTTGTCATCGGAATTTATGGACATCATACTGGGAAACAGCCCATCCTCCAGGCCTACCAGGTACACCTTCGGGAACTCCAGTCCCTTGGCGCTGTGCAGGGTCATGAGGGTGACCCGGTTCTCGGATTCATCCATATTATCTATATCAGCCACCAGGGCCACCTGCTCCAGGAATTCATCCAGAGAAGGATGCTCGCTGTCCTCCTCGTAGCTCACGGCCTTGTTGACCAGCTCCTCTATGTTCTCCAGCCTGGTCTGGGACTCCACCTCTCCCTCTGCCTCCAGCTCCTGCTGGTAGCCGGTCTCGTCCATGATGCCCTCTATCAAGTCCTGGATGGTATAATCATCTGACTGTGCCCTGGCCCGGAAGCTTTCCATCTGTCCTATAAAGGCTCCGATTTTTTCAGCAGCCTTACCCAAGCCCGGAATCTGCCTGGCCTCCCTGAGAGCATCGTACAAGCTCATGCCATGTTCAGAGGCAAAGATGGTAACCTTCCCCATGGTGGTGGCGCCGATTCCCCGCTTGGGCACATTGATGATGCGCAGCACCGACAAATCATCCACTCCGTTGGCTATGGTCTTTAAGTAGGCCAGAATATCCTTGATTTCCTTTCTCTGATAGAAATTCACGCCTCCCACCAGACGGTAGGGTACGTTGTAAAAGATACACCGCTCTTCCAGAAGACGGGACTGGGCATTGGTGCGGTAGAGCACAGCCTGCTCCTGATAGGCATAGCCGCTGTCCCTTATCTCCCTGGCCACAAAGTCCGCTTCCTCTCTGGCTGTGTCAAACTGTTTAAAACGAATCAAATCCCCTTCGCCGTTGGCAGTCCACAGGGTCTTATCCTTACGCCCGCGGTTGTGGCGTATAACGCCGTTGGCCGCATTCAGTATGTTCTGGGTGGACCGGTAATTCTGCTCCAGTTTAATGACCTTTGCCCCGGGAAACATCTCCTCAAAGCTCAGAATATTCCCTATATCCGCCCCCCTGAACCGGTAAATGGACTGGTCGTCATCCCCCACCACACACAGGTTCCTGTACTTGGAAGCCAGCAGGCTGACCAGCTTGAACTGGGCCAGGTTGGTATCCTGGTACTCATCCACCATGATATACTTAAACCGCTCCTGATAATAATTCAGGACCTCGCTGTTATTCTGGAATAATTCCACTGTCTTTACAATGAGATCGTCGAAATCCAGTGCATTGTTCTTCTTAAGACGCTTCTGATACTCCTTATATATCTCCCCAATCCTGCGCTGTCTGAAGTCCTGCCCTGCATTTAACAGGAATTCCTCAGGACCGATGAGCTTGTCCTTCGCAGAGGATATGGTGCCTAACACGGAACGCTCCTTGAACTGCTTGGTATCCACATCCATGGCCTTGAACACCTGTTTCATCAGGGTTTTCTGATCATCGCTGTCATAGATGGAAAAATTCGTGGTGTAACCCAGATACTCTATATGCCTGCGCAGGATGCGCACACAGGTGGAGTGGAAGGTGCTGACCCAGATGCTCTCAGCCCCAAAGCCTACCAGCTGGTCCACCCTTTCCCTCATCTCCCCGGCCGCCTTGTTGGTAAATGTGATGGCCAGTATATTCCACGGGTTCACCTGCTTCTCCTCAATCAGGTATGCCACCCTGTGGGTCAGCACCCTGGTCTTTCCGGAACCGGCCCCAGCTAAAATAAGGAGAGGCCCTTCCGTTTGAAGGACTGCCTCCTTCTGCATGGGATTCAATGTATCGTAAATACTCATAAATTATGTACCGCCTTTTTAACTGCAATTATGTTTATTAAGTATACCATTCTGAACCCCATCCTGCAAGACCTGCCTTTCGGACGATTGCAGCCGCATTACAGGCAGCTGTCTCTCCATTGCCATATCTCCTGTTTCCTGTCTTACAGGCATTCCCCCATAAACCCGCATAGATTTTCATTTCCCCCTTGTCATCTAGTATTCAATACTATATAATAGATATAGCAATGTGATAAGAATGACAGAGGTGACACATAGATGAAGACAAATGAAGAACGTCTGCAGGACCTGTTTTCCTATCTGGGGAACCTGTCCCATGTCAAGGCGGACGAGATTCCTGATATTGATTTGTACATGGACCAGGTTACCACCTTCATGGACAGCCATTTAAAAGATATGAGACGCCATCCGGGTGATAAAGTCCTGACCAAGACCATGATTAACAATTATGCCAAGAATAATCTTCTGCCTCCCCCGGTGAAGAAGAAGTATTCCAAGGACCACATGCTGATGCTTGTGTTCATATATTATTTTAAAAACCTTCTGTCCTTTAGTGATATTGAAGAGCTTTTCCGTCCTATTACATCAAAGCATTTCTCAGGCCAGACATCCCAGCTGTCCCTGGAAGATATCTACAACGAAGTATTTACTTTGGAAAAGGGCGAGATGGATAATCTGAAGTCTGATGTGGCGGCTAAGTTTGCCCGTGCCCAGGATACATTTTCAGATGCTCCTGTGGATGACAAGGACAGGGAATATCTGAAGCTGTTTGCCTTTATCTGCGAGCTGTCCTTTGACGTGTATCTGAAGACACAGATGATTGAAATGATCGCGGATCAGCTCAGGGAGGATGCGCCTGCCCCCCGCAAGAAATAAACTCCATAACCTGTCAGCCCCGCCTTGGCGGACAAAAAATGGATTGCCGGGGCTGCCGGTATACCTATAGAAAACAAAACGGATATCGCAGCAATAATCCTGCCGCAATATCCGTTTTTTAATACACCCTTTATCATACTCAGCTTTCATTATCCCCTTTGTCTGCCTGCGTTCCCCCTGTGAGCCTGGCGAACACCATGTCGTATCCGTCACTTCCATAATTCAGCGAACGGTTTACCCGGCTGATGGTAGCGGTGGATGCGCCTGTTTTCTCCGCAATCTCCAGGTAGGTCTTGCCTTCCCGCAGCATCTTGGCCACTTCATAGCGCTGGGACAGGGACAGCAGTTCATTGATGGTGCACACATCCTCGAAAAACTTATAACATTCATCCGGAGTTTTTAAAGTTAGTATGGCATCAAATAGATGGTCCACTGCTTCTGTTTTAATTTTCTTGTTCATGTCCTGGTTATCTCTCCTTATAATTCATACGGACTTCCCCTTCCGCATGTATATTGTAAAATGATTACAGGTCATATAAGCCCCATACTTGTTCATTTTAGCATATTAAAGTCTGAAAGTCCATACGTGACGGGAGATTTTATAAGGGCATTTTTTCCGGCGCTTTCCCCGCACTTTTTCCAGGTATGTTTTCTGCTATTTTCCCTGTCCCTTTCAGGACAGCATGAACTTCTCAACCACAAGTCCCACGCCGTCGTGATTATTGGATGCGGTGATATAATCAGCGGCCTGCCTCACCGGGAGAACAGCATTTTCCATAGCCACGCCCAGACCGGCATACTTAATCATAGTCAGGTCATTGTAACCGTCGCCGCAGGCTATCATCTGCTCCCGGTCAAGCCCCAGCACTTCCAGCAGACGGGCCAGCGACCGGGCCTTATCAATTCCCTTTGGCATGATTTCCAGGAAATACGGCTCGGAACGGTACACGCTGAAATCGCGGCCCATGGCAGCCTTTACCTTAGGCTCCACAGTCACCAGGTAATCGCCGTCATCCAGCATCAGGAACTTGGGTACTTTAAAATCCACATAGGACTTCATGTCTTCCACCTGACGCAGGGGCAGGTGGTTGATGTTGGACTCGGCAATGGCATAGGGACATTCCACATTGTTAGTAATAATTTCCTCACCCTCATAAGTAAGGATATCTACCCTGTGCTCCTCTGCCAGCCCGATGATCTTCTGATTGGACTCCCTGGGCAGCAGTGAAGAAAACACGGTTTCACCTGTCTTGCAATTTGTGATCATTCCGCCGTTATAGGACAGGATATAGCTGCCGAAACGTGACAGCTCCAGCTCCCTTGCCAACGGCTCCACGCCGGCCGTGGGCCGCCCGGATGCCAGCACCACCACGTTTCCCGCTTCCTGGGCATTCATCAGGGCCTCTTTTGTCCTGGGTGTGATGATTTTGTCACGGTTGGTCAGTGTACCGTCCAAATCCAGTACGATAATCTTGTAGTCCATCGCCTTTTCTCTCCTGTATCCGATTCTTTATTTCCGCTTATCTGCTTATGCGTTTCCATGGAACCATTTTATCAGAAATACAGCGCAGTGACAACCGGAACAGTTATTCATCCTTATCAGCTAATCCTTATCAGTCTTATCCCGGAGACCGAAATTCAGCTCCACCAAAGCCCTGGGGCGGCCGCCCTTGGCAGCGCTTTCCCTGGCGCAGACCGTCCCCAGTCCGGCTGCCTGAATCTTACTGAGAATACGCCTGGCGCTCCTGACCGTGATGCCCAGACATTCCGCCAGCTCCGAAGCGTCAAACACATAGCTCTTCCTCACATCCGCAATAGCCTGAATTTTCAAAATGGATTCCATACTGAGTCCGGTCTTTTCGGAAATCGTCTGTATTTTTGGGTCAAAGGATATCATGCTATACTGAAGCTGCTGCTCCAGGCCCAGGGGGCCCTGAATCTTCTCCTCCTCATCAATCTGGAAGATCCCTCCCTCCCCCTTGCCAAGAGAATATTCCAGAGCTTTCCTGGCATGCATCTCTGCCTGGTAAGCCGTCAGTCCCATACCCAGACCTGCATTTACCACCAAACCCAGGTTCTTTCCCTCCCTCTGAAGAATCCTCAGGTCCTTGTGGTTCTTTTTTCCCTTCACCACCCCGGAGTTGGCGTAAATCACGTATTCATCACGCCCAAAGGGGAATACAGATCCCTGGATTCCCCTTACGTAGCGTATCAGTTCCACTTCAAATTCAGCCTTGCTTGCCATGGCACTGTAATACTGGTCCTCCTTCTCCGGGAAGTTGGACATCTGTATCAATTCCACCGCAATCTGCGAATACTCTGCCTGGGCCAGAGCCCAGCCCTTTTCCAGATCGGCCAGGGCATCCCTGACCTGGGAGCGTTTGGGCTCCAGGTAAAAAACCCTGCCGCCCTTTTCTTCTATCATATGATAGACTGCCACATAAGCAGTGACCGCCACATCGGTCATCTTCTTCTCCAGCAGCTCCATATGCCATGCAACATACTCTTCCTCCGCCACGCCTGCAAGCAGCGGGCAGGTATATATATTCCTGGGCTGTATGTGAAAGGCATCCAAGATATCCTCAATAATCTGCTTCTCCACCACGTCAATACTGAAGGTGTCGATTTCCCGTCCTTCCCTGACCATTTTCAGAAATACTTCCGCAATACTGCTGGCGGACCGTCTGATGTATGTGTAAGGTTTCTGCATCTGGTGATGCCCCAGCACATAGTCGCAGATACCGCTTCCGGTAAATATCACGCCGTCGCACTCCTGCTCACAGGTGTCAATGACATCCACGGCCTCCCTTACCAGCTCTCTTGTATATAAACGCACCTCATGACTCTGGTCAATCTGCTGTATTGCTTTCCTGATGATTACGCAGGATTCCCTTGGCCCCACTACTCCCACTATCATTTATACTGTCAACCTCCCGATTCTTTGCGCACAGCGCGCCTTATACCGATTATAAATCAGAAGCATCGTATAAATCAACCACCTGATGGTCTTTTAAGAGATTTAGATATTCTTCCTTTGTCAGTGCGGGCCGGAAATCCCTTATGATTTCCTTTCCTTTAGCGCCCTCATCCCACAGCAGATCAATGATGGTAAGGGCCATCATCTTGGCTGGCACAATGTAGGCGGTGTACGGGTCGTCCATCCGGTAATTCTCCGTGTGGAGACCGCCCTTTATACCGCCTGCCCAGATATGCATACAGGGCATGATCTGGGAAATGTCTCCCAGGTCCGTGGAGCCGGCTGTCTCCCAGTCCTCCACAAACGCATCTTCCCCGGCATGTTCGTAAGCCATCATGTTGTCACGGTACAATCGTGCAATCTGACGATCCGTGTTCAGAGGCAGATAGCCGATACAGTCGTGAATCTCCACCTTACCCCCCAACGCCATGGCTGCTGCCTTCATGCTCCGGTTCACCTTATGGGAGGCATCCTCCATGGCGTCAATGGTAAAGGCACGGACCATGATTTCCATGGTAACACGCTCCGGCACCACATTTACCAGGCCTCCGCCCTCCTTGATTACAATGCTTACCCGCACCTTGTCCTCGTCTCTGAAGGTTTCCCTCAGTGCATGAATATTGTTCATGGCCAGCTCCGCCATGTTCAGGGCATTGATTCCCTGTTCCGGGGCAAACCCGGCGTGAGCCGCCTTTCCCAGGAAATGCACGGTCTTGCTGATGAATCCATTTCCCTTGGTGTCCAGGATACAGCATTTTCCCGGCTCCATCTCCATCATATGGCACTGAAGAACCATATCCGTATCGTCCAGGCCTCCGCGGTACATAAGCTCCTGCTTTCCTCCCAGATAGTGGATGGTTCCCTGACTCATGAGGCGGTTTCTGTACTCATAATCCACACATTCCTCTGCCGGTATGGCTATAAAGTCAGCGGCGCCCCCCAGGTGCTCCATGACGCCTGACGTAAGGATACCTATGGCTGCCCCGTACATGTTTGCCAGCTGCACATTATGCCCGCAGGCATGAACCATTCCGCCCTCAGCTGCATCCGGGTGGGAGTCGCACATGATGCAGTCCAGCTCTCCCATCACCGCCACCCTGGGCCCGTTTCCCTTGGGACCGGAGGACACACGGCAGCCTGTATAGGATACACCTGTCTCCGGCTCCAGTCCAAGCTTTAAAAAGGCTTCCTCCATAAGTTTTCCCGTCCTGAACTCCTTAAAGCCCAGCTCCGGCGTTTTATAAGCTTCCTTTCCCAGGGCAATGATTTCGTCCTGGTGTTCCTCAATCACATTAAGGCATCTCTGTTTCAGTTCTTCTTTGTCCATATCATCATTCCTTGTCATCTATACTTACAGTTCTGTCATCCGGCTCATGACCCTGGTGGCCTTCCACAGTTCATCCATATCCAATGCTTCCTGCACGGTATGTACGTCCATCATGCCAACGCTTAATATAAGGCTGCTGCAGCCGTATCCGGCCAATATATTGCCGTCGCTGCCGCCGCCGATAACCATGGGCCTGGGTTCGATTCCCTCTTTCTCCATGGCCTGGGCTGTCATGCGGTACAAATCACTGTCAAGACTTACCTCCAGGGAAGGATATGCCAGTTCATGTTCCATTTCATAGGCGGCCCCCATCTCCAGGCAGGCTGCCTTCAGGCATTCCTCCATGTGAGCCGCTTCATCCCTCAGCTTATCCATGCTGTGGGAACGTATCTCGGCGGTAAATGTCACCTCATCGGTCACGATATTGGTGGCTGCCCCTCCCTCGATCCGCCCGATATTGGATGTGGTCTCCTGGTCTATCCGCCCAATATGCATCCGGCTGATTGCCCTGGACGCTGCCACGACAGCATTGATTCCCTTCTCAGGTTCTATGCCTGCATGGGCCTTACGGCCTCTCACCGTGCACCTTATGGCCTCCATAGCCGGGGCCTTATAGGCAATGATTCCTGCCGGGCCTGTTGCGTCTGCTATGACCATGTTCTTACATGGCAGGCGGGACGGGTCCATATGTTTGGTCCCCTGCATGCTTGTCTCCTCAGAGACAGTAAACATGATATAAAACTCCTTGTGGGGCCTGTTGGTCTCCACAATATCTTCCACGATTTCCAGTATGGAGGCCACAGCCCCCTTGTCATCTCCCCCCAGGGTGGTGGTTCCGTCCGTGCGGATAATGTGTCCATCCACTACCGGTCTCACATCCTTACACGGCTCAATCTGGTCCAGATGAGCCACAAAGCAGAAGGGAGGATTACATGGCTCGCCCTTGACATGAGCGATAATATTTCCGCCGTTTCCTCCATATGCTTTCCCGGCTTCATCTATGGAAGCCTCTATTCCTCTCTCTTTAAAATAGTTCATAAGCCACCGGCACTGCTCCTTCTCCCCACCGGAAGGACTGTAAATCTGAACCAATTCCAAAAAACGTTCCTGCATCCGTTCGCGTGACAGCATAGTTATCCTCCTCATTATATAAGCCTTCATATGCACTTAGCGCCCATGTCCCGGGCGCTTGTGCAAAGTATTCTATCCCTTTTTCTTGTCTGTCCCTTTTTCTTGTCTATCTCTTTTTCTTATCTATTCCTTTTCCTCGTCTATCTCTTACCTTATCCGTCCCTGCTTATCAGTCAGCCTGCAGCTCCTTCTTGTAGAGAAGCTTGCCTGCGTAGATAGAGCCAAACACAGCCACCAGGATTACCACATAGGATGGATTACCCGGTATAAAGCTTAAGAAGCCCAGCTTCATAAGCCAGTTCATGCCAATGGCGATGATGGCTGCCACCACGCCAAGTTTGGGACGTGTTGCGGCAAACTGTCCGAATACAGCGCCAAAGAGCGCGGGAAGCAGGAAATTAAGGGCTTCCTTCACAGGCGCAGGGAGAATGTTCAGGATAACGCTGCCCGCAACAGCCCCCACGGTAAGAATCACCACATTGACAAGAATGGACGTTGCAATACCAATGGTGGAAATAATGGAGCCTTCCTCCGTACCCATCTCCACTCCGGCCGCCTCCTGTGCCACAGAAGAACACGGCACACGCATGTTGGAGGTATTGCCTGAAAGGAAGGTCAGGTAGGTACCCGGAATGCCCAGAATCGGGAAATAGGAAATGGGCTCAACAATGTAAAATGCTCCGCTTACGCTGATCTGCATCAGGGTGCCGGCGATAATGGCGGACACCGGAGGCATATAGCCCCGGAAGGCCATCACAAGAGCCGGAAGGAATCCTGCGAAAATGCCCAGCAGCAGTGTAATCTTTCCCCATTTCACGATTCCGGGGATATATGTACCAGAATAATAATCGTTTTTCATCTTCTAACCCTCCTTAGATTACGCTGACAGCATATCCGATGAACATGCCGCTGAACATGGCAATTGCAAATGCCCACTCCCTGAGCCAAGCGATATCCCTGGCCCTTGACAGCTTCACCAGTACCATCATGATAACACAGCCAGCTATGGTAGCGATTGCCGGTGCGTTGGTGAAGGTAAGGGAACCCTCTGCCGTAAAGAAGTTGCCGGAAGCCAGGTTGGCAAACGCACCCAGCATGGCGCCTGCGGAAATGATGGGAACCATCTTGGCATTGCCCTTTGACATTAAGTGGTTAACCTTGTCCATCTTATCGCAGAACAGGAAGGTAAAAATCAGCCAGCCCAGTGAACCGCACACCATGGTCCATACGCCGCAGGCAAATGCCATGGTATCCATGGTCTGAAGTGTCTTTCCCATGGCCTGGGCGCCGAATCCAGCCGCCATGGCCTCATAGTTAACAGAACCAATAAATGACAGACGCATCCACGCCACCGGCGCACCCATGGTAACCAGCAGGGATATCATGGTGACCAGTATTACTACGGACGGGCCAATGGATGATATCACGCTGCTCTTGATTGCCTTATGTACCTGGTCCGTGGTGAGGGCCGACTCGCTGGCTGCCTTTATAGACCTTTTCATAAACAGAATTGACTGAAATACTACCACCGCTACTGCCAAAGCCGCTGCTGCCCACATCAGAGGGCTGTTGGCATAATCCAAATAATTAACACTTTCGTTCATTCTGACCTCCTTGGTTATTCCCCTTTCCAAAAGCTGCAGTCTTTTGGATTTTCTAGTTTCGGTCATGTCCATAACATGTCCTTATATTTATATTTACTACATTTTATCGGTATTGTCAAGGGTTTTTGTTGAATATTTGTTTGGGTAATGGAATGGGATTTGGCATAGGTAGTGCAGAATATCTTAAAGGGCGGGGCGGGTGTTGGCTGCGGGCAGCTATCTGCACGGGCAGGAAGGAACAGTGTAAAAGCGCCGGTATTGTTACCGCAAAGGAATATTGCAGTAATAATACCGGCGCTTTACATCAACCGATTCATCTGTCTAATGCTTATTCTGTTTTCCCTTCATACCGCTTCCGGTAATAATCCATGGTCCGGTAGTCAATCACATCCTTCATCTGTTGGGAAAACCCGTCCATTTCCACCGCCTCATATAACTGCGGATTCAGAGCCAGTACATAGCCCTCTTTACGCACAAAAAAACCTTTTCCGGACTGCAGCAAAAAGCGGACCGGGTTTTTTAAGGCTTCTCTGGTACAGCGTTTCTTATCCCATGTACGGAAGTCACTTGTACTCTTATCTTTCGCTAAATCCTTCCAGTTATTTGCCGTATAATAAAACTCCTTATGGCCCCGGTATATATCATCCTCATCAATCTGAGTTTTGACATTGCCATTGTTATAAAATGCCAAAAGGACCGGCATCTTATAGGACTTGGTCATTTGCGTGGTCTCCAGCATCTCCAGAAAATCGTTGCCAATACTATTAAATATGGCACGGTTTCTGTCTCCCAGCTCACCCAGGCTATCCAAATACCTCAGATAATGCTTAAACGGACTGTTCTGCAAACCATTACATATCTGGAGTATTTCTTCCTCCATATAGGTAAACAAATCCATACGGGCCGGCACTCTGCCGCCCAGCATCTCCTTAATACGGAAGTATTCACCGCGGACCCGATCTTCCTTTTTCGCCCTCTTCTTTGCCATCTCATGGAATAAATCAATCAGACGCAGGTCGAAATCAACCAGACAGTCATCCGGATACTCAAAATCCTGCTGCTGCATTCTTCCGGCTTCCGCACTTGAATAACTTCTTCCGCTTAAAAAGAACGGTGCCGAGCCTGCTTTTTCATAATTACCGATAAAATCCAGTACATTCAGGTATTCCTTATACCAGCTTTTACGCAGCCCCCGCCCAAGCTGCTGGAGAAATACCACCGGGGATTCTGTGGGCCTCAAAAACATAACCATATCAATTTCGCTGATATCTAACCCTTCATTGAACATATCCACAGAAAATATAACCTTTAACTCACCACACTTAAGCTTCTCTATTGCTTCACTTCTCTCAACAGCATACTCGCCGTCTGAATCGCTGTATACAGCTGCCGCCGGAATATTGCGACGGCAGAATTCCTTTGCCATCTGCTCCGCATGTCTGCGTGAACAGCAAAATCCCAACGCCCTTTTTGAGCGGTATTTCATATAGTATTTATAAATCAGTTCGTACTGCCTGCCCTTTATGAATTCCTTTGTCAGTTCTTCCTCATCGTATTTTCCTTTTACAATGCGTATCTTGGAATAGTCCACTGTCTCGTCCAGAATTCCATAATAATGAAATGGTACCAGCATACCTTTGTTAATAGCATCCTTCAGGCCAATCTCATAAGGTACGTTATAATCGCATAGCGCGTATATATTTCTTCCATCCATTCTCTCCGGTGTAGCTGTCAGCCCTAACAGGAACCGGGGCTTAAAATATTCCATGATTTTTTTATACTGGTCTGTAACAGCATGATGGAATTCGTCAATAACAATATAATCAAAATAATCCCTGGCAAAGTATGATTCGTTGAGATAATCTGTTTTACCCAAACTGGAAACAGAAGCGAAAATCACGGATTTATCCCTTGTTTTCTCTTTACCATAAAAAAAGCCATAATCATCGGAATGTCTCACATTCCTGAAGCTTTCTGCTGCCTGCTTCAGTATTTCTTCCCGGTGGGCCACAAACAGGACTCTTTCATAAGGCTGAGAATCAAACGCAGCCAGATATGTTTTTCCAATACCTGTGGCGGCGCAGAGCAATGCCTTCTCCGATCCTTCCAATCGGCTGTTTTTCAGAGCGTACAGAGCTTCTATCTGTGCTCCTCTTGGCTGAAATACCACTTCCCCGTCCGTCTCGTCGTCAAGGCTGTCATACCGTTCCATATCCCGGATAACCGCCGGTCTTTTCCACTCTTTGGAATATTGTTTCAGAACCTCATCATTTATGACGATGGAGTGGTTATAAAACAGATCCTCAAAAGTGCCGCAAAACTGATGAAAATTCCGGCTGTCCCGCCTGTCATCAAAATGATAGTTCCATTCTATACCGGATGTGAGGGCGCTGCGTGATACATTGGATGAACCAATGTATATTTCCCCTAAATCCTTTCTTCGGAATATGTAGGCTTTAGGGTGAAACGACCGTCCCTTTTCGTTGTAAAACCGAAGGTCCACCCGGTCTCCCAGCCGGTCCTTTATTAGACACAATGCCCCCGGCTGTGTAATTCCCAGATAATTTCCGGTCAGGATTCTGATTTTCACTCCGCGATTCAGCGCCTGCTCCAAATCATCCAGAATCATACGCACTCCGGACTCCATGAGAAACGACACAATCATATCAATCCGCTCAGCCTTTAGCATGCTGAGCTCCAGCTGGTATAACAGAAATCTTTTTTTATCCCTGCCCCCGGTAATGACCTCACAGGGCCCGATTTCCTTTTGAAACCGCCTCAACGATTCTATTTTTTCCTCAATATCATGTTCAGCCATTTTTCTTCTGCTCTCCCCGGACGGACATCACTCGTTACCCACATTTCCAATATGTCAAATAAATTTACATCTTTTAACAGCTTATCCATCTTTTCTTCCGTCATATCCGTAAAATAACGGCCATTGCGCTCACCCTCAGCTGTACCATACTTGAAGGATGTATACAGTATTCCATGTGATGTCAAAGCACGGGCCATTTTGATAAACACATCCTCCAGTTCTCTATAAGCCAGATGCAGGATGGAAGAACATGCCCAGATTCCATCATAGGCTTCCTTTTCATCTAAATCCTGAAAATACATCAGCCTCACTTCAATTCCTGTATATTCAGACGCTATCCTGACCAGTTCTTCCGAACCATCCGCGGCATCCGTCTCAAATCCCCTGTCCAGGAAATACTTCGTATCTCTGCCGGAGCCGCACCCGAAATCCAGGATTCTGGCTCCCGGCTTCAGATACACCAGGAAACGCTCCTGCATCTCCTTAAACTCCACATCCCTTGTGCTGTCAGAAAATTCTTTTGCATGTTGGTTGTAATATTGTAATGAATCATTCATGAATACAAATGCTTCCTTTCCTAAATAATCCGGCCGCTGTCCTCTATTTACATGACTACTGTCAATCATATCATTTTTTGACATCACAGGCAATTAAAACTAATTTCTCAGTTCCCAATGTTTTATTCACCGATTCCCTCCAGCCCTAATAGACTATAATATACCAAATCATATAAGGAGCATATTGATGAAAAAAGCAATTAGCATTCTTCTGGCAGCAGCTATGGGCGCCGCTGCCCTAACCGGCTGTTCAAAATCATCCGGCAGTTCATCCTCAGGCAACACCCCGCTGGTCCTCAACGAGGTAGCCCATTCCATCTTCTACGCCCCCCAATACGCGGCCATTGAGCTGGGCTATTTTGAGGATGAAGGCATCGACCTGACCCTTGTCAACGGTGCGGGAGCCGACAAGGTCATGACTGCCCTGATATCCGGTGACGCCCAAATTGGCTTCATGGGCTCCGAAGCCAGCATCTACGTATACCAGGAAGGTTCACAGGACTATGCGGTGAACTTTGCCCAGCTGACCCAGCGCGCAGGCAACTTCCTGGTAGGCCGCCAGCCCGAGGACAATTTTAAGTGGGAAAGCCTGAAAGGCAAGAAGGTTCTCGGCGGACGCGCAGGCGGCATGCCTCAGATGGTCTTTGAGTATATCTTAAAGAAGCACGGCATGGACCCCAAAACAGACCTTTCCATTGACCAGAGCATAAACTTCGGGCTGACCGCAGCTGCATTTACCAGCGATGATGCGGACTACACCGTGGAATTTGAGCCTTTTGCAACCACTCTGGAGAGCGAGGGAAGCGGGTATGTGGTGGCTTCTCTTGGAACAGAATCCGGATATGTACCTTACACTGCTTACTGTGCCAGGAAGAGTTACGTTGAACAGAACCCGGAAATCATTCAGAAGTTTACCAATGCCATCCAAAAAGGCATGGACTACGTAAACTCCCATTCAGCCGAAGAAATAGCCAAAACCATACAGCCCCAGTTTAAAGAAACACCGGTGGATAAACTCGCGGTTATCGTGGGCCGTTATAAGGACCAGGATACATGGAAGGATGACACCGTATTTGAGAAAGAAAGCTTTGAGCTTCTGGAAAACATTCTGGAAGAGGCAGGCGAACTGTCGGCACGTGTTCCCTATGAAGACCTTGTGACCACACAATTTTCTGAACAGGCGGCAAAATAGACGGCAAAACAGCCAGCAATACAGATAGCTAAACAGATAGTAGAACAGACAGCAAAACAAACAGAAGAACAAACAGCAGGCCAAACAAATAAAAGCAATCAATCGGACAATACAACATACAACAAACCCGACAACAAAACCAGCTAACAAAGTTATGCCCTTTTAGCTGGTTTTGCTGTCATTTGCCCTGCAGTCAATTGTTTTTCACTGCTCTTTAATTTTCTGTCATTAATTTAGTTTATATCTGTTTTCTATTTCTTTACTCACCATGTTTTGCCAGCAAAAGCGCTCCACGCCAATCAACCATTACGCTGCCCAAAATACAAGCTTCTCATCCATCCCCATATCCCCAATCCGTTACTCCACAGAGCCTCATATATTTTGCCGAAGGACATAGAATGCGATGGAATATATAGAAGTTGATAGGGGCACATAGAAACAGTTAACAAAAACATTTGCGACATTTTAATCCCCGTTAAAAAGGCTGCCATCCATCAGGATGACAGCGAAATTAATACCCCTTATTTCATTACCCTGAATATTAGCCCCTGCAAATAATCCTCTGCACATAAAACTATTAGCTACCGCCGGTTCAGCTTCCAGGCCCCCACAAGCTTCTTCAGATAATCCATATAACCTGCCTCCCGTATGCTCCCGTTGGTCAGCACATTAACCTCTCCCAGTTTTTTGCCTCCCAGGGAGTACTCCAGCACGCCTGCCTTCTGCCCCGGTTCCACCGGAGCGGGTACGGATTCCAAAAGCACCAGCTTTTTCTCAATGGCTCCCAAATCCTCGCCTTTAAGGCTCAGATAGGAAAATGTTCCCTCATAGGTAAGCCCTACCTCATCCTCCACGCCTCCCGTAACCGGCATCTGGGGAAGCGGCAGATGTTCCTTGTCTTCATAGAGTTTGCAGTTTGCATATCCATAGTTGAGAAGGGTCTGAGCGTCTGCAAACCTGGCCTTGAAATCCGGCGCAGCCATGATGGCAGCAATCAGGCGCACCCCGTCCTTTTCCGCTGTGGCAGACAGGCAGTATTTCGCAATGGAGGTAGAACCTGTCTTAAGGCCTGTGACCGTAAAATTAGTTGCCATCTTAAGCAGCTTATTTGTATTAGACAGGCCGAATTCCTTGGTTCCCTGCTTTGTGACATGTGTTATATTCTCCATCCATATAGTGGAGTAATTATGTATCTGGGGATATTTATTAATCAGCTCGCGGCTCATAATGGCGATGTCCCTGGCCGTAGTGTAATGGTCCGGGGATTCCGTAAGGCCGCAGCAATCCACGAAATGGGTGTTGGCCATGCCAAGGCCGGCTGCCCTTTCATTCATCATACGCACAAATTCATCCTCGCTGCCTGCTATGTACTCCGCCATGGCCACAGACGCGTCATTGCCGGATGCAATTACAATGCATTTAATCAAGGTCTCCACGGTCTGTTTCTCGCCTTCCTCCAGGAACACCTGGGAACCTCCCATGGATTTGGCGTGGGCGCTGGTAACTACCTCGTCCGTCAGCTGGATCTTTCCGGACTGAAGTGCATCAAAAATTAATATCAGCGTCATAACCTTGGTAACACTGGCCGGGCTTCGCTTTTCATCTGCATCCTTTTCATAGATTACCTGTCCGGTAGATGCTTCCATGAGAATGGCTGATGGAGCGGCTATCTGGACAGCTGCCTGACTCTGGTCTGCAGGCGCTGCCTGGGCATCTCCCGCCGTCTGCACATCTCCCGACGCCTGCACATCTCCCGCGGCCCGCGCGTCCCCCGCCGCCTGCACATCCCCCCCTGTCCATCCTTCTTCCTGTCCAAAGAGGCTGCTTCCTGATACCCCTGCTCCCACGGGGATGGCGATTTCCGGTTCCTGGCCCAGGGCGGCAATCCCGGGATAGGAGGCCAGTATTGCTGCCGAACATAATATCGCTGCAATCCGTCTCATATTTTCCTCCAATAAAATCATCTGCTACTAATTGTATGGGAGTGGACAGACAGCTTATGCCCGCAAAACCTTGATTTTTACCGCAAAAAATGCAGCAGACCTTGATTGTTCCGGCTCCTGCTGCATTTTTCCACCTTATTTTCCTGTCTTAGTTTTCTGTCTTATCTTCCTGTCTTATCTTCCTACCATATTATAATTATACTTCCTTCAGGGCCTGTCTTAAGTCCTCTGCCATCTTCTCGTACTCAGCGTCTGTGAGCATGGTCCTTCCGCTGTTCATCTCAAAGGTGCCGCCCCATTCTTCACCGCCCTCATATTTGGGGACAATGTGGAAGTGCAGGTGATGTCCTGTATCGCCGTAAGCGCCGTAGTTTACCTTGTCTGGCTGGAATACCTTATGTACGGCGCGGGCCACCTGGGCTACCTCTGCAAAGAAATCATTCCTCTCCTCGTCGGTCAGGTCAATGAGCTCGCTGACATGCTTCCTATGCGCCAGAACAACCCTTCCCTTCTTGCTCTGCTCCTTAAATACATAGAGAAAGCCTGTCTTCATTTCACACACAGGATAACCGAACTTAGCCACCAGTTCGCCCTGCATACAATATGCGCAATTAGGATCCTTTACCATATCTTCCATGTTCCTGTTCTCCTTTATGTTTATTCATACCAACTTAAACATACCACGGAACAAGAGGAATTTCAATTCCAATATTTGTTTTTTCTTTCATAGTACCCACTTCATGGAATCTATGCTATAATAGGTAGGCAAGTACCAGTTACAGGAGAAATTTTATGAGCAGAGCAGATTTCAGACGCCGGCAGTCCCGCAGGCGCAGGCAGAAGCTTGCACGGATGTCACGGCATCTTCCTACATTAATTTTATTATTAGCAATCACTGTACTGGTAGGGGGCGGCATTTTCGCCCTCTACCGGTTCGTTTTAGCGAAACAGCCGGACGGAACGGTCCAGGTCATAGCCTCATCAGGGAACGGCTCCCCTAATCCGGACAGGGGCAGCAATTCCGACCGCTATCCCGACAGCAGCTCCGGCCCCACTTCCGGCGGCGACTCATCAAACCAGCCTTTTGCCGAAGTTCCCCAGGACGACATTTCCCGGCTCATCGCCCAGGCTGACCGTATCGCCATGGGGTATGATTATGACAAGGCGGCAGAGCTTATCAACTCCAGCGGCCTGGACCTTAAGGACTCCCGCATGACGGAGGCGCTGGCGCGGTATGAATCCGAGAAGGCCGCCCTGGTTCCAGCCGATATGAACGCTGTCACCCACATTTTTTTCCACTCCCTTATCATGGATACCTCCAAGGCTTTTGACGGGGACTCGGACAGCGCCAACTATAATTCAGTCATGACCACCAAGGACGAATTTCTTAAGATACTGGAGGATATGTACCAGAAGGGCTATGTGCTGGTCCGCATCCACGATGTGGCCTATGAGGCACCTGATGAAAATGGAAACGTGCATTTTGTAAAGGGAAGCGTCATGCTCCCGGAGGGAAAGAAGCCTTTTGTCATGTCCCAGGACGATGTCTGCTACTATCCCTACATGGACGGGGACGGGTTTGCCAAACGGGTTGTGATTGGCGAGGACGGAAAGCCCACCTGCGAAATGGTCATGGACGACGGCACCACCTCCACGGGTTCCTATGATTTGATTCCGCTTTTGGAGGATTTTATACAGGAACACCCCGACTTTTCCTACAAAGGGGCAAGGGCCATTATCGCGTTTACCGGCTATGAAGGCATACTGGGGTACAGAACCGCCTCCTCCTACCAGGACAGCCCCACCTATGAGGCCGACCGTGAGCAGGCAGCCAGAGTGGCCCAGTGTCTGAAGGATAACGGCTGGGAGCTGGCATCCCACAGCTGGGGCCATCTCCACCTGGGTGTGGCGGATGATCCGGAGGCCGGATTTGCCATTGACGAGGAACGGTTCCGGGCTGATACGGACAAATGGGAGGCTGAGGTGGAATCCCTCATTGGGCCCACTGATATCATCCTTTATCCTTATGGCAACGACATTGCAGACTGGCGCCCCTACCATCAGGACAATCCCCGCTTTGCCTATCTGGAATCCAAGGGATTCCGCTATTTCTGCAATGTGGATGCCAGCAAGCCTTACTGGACGCAGATGGGGACAAACTATTTCCGCATGGCCAGAAGGAACCTGGACGGCTACCGGCTGTATGAGGATCTCATCCAGTCAGATCCGTCCAAGAAACGACTGACTGATCTGTTTGACGCAGCCCAGGTATTTGATTCAGCCAGACCCACGCCGGTAAGCTGGAGTTACCAGAAGTAAGGGATTAAGTATCCCCGCTCATATTGTTATCATGCAGGCTTCCTGCCGCTATCAAGCGGCAGGGGCCTGTTTTCTTTTTCCTGCTCCGGGCGAACGGTTTCCCGTTGTCTACATATAATAAAGCAAGGAATTGATTTCTAATTGAAAGGAGCTTCTTCATGATTCCCAAACTGGAAGTAAACGGGGTCAGCTATTCCTACCATTCATTGGATGGTGAAACGCTGGCCCTTGATCATATATCATTTGATGTGTCACCAGGGGAATTCCTGGCTATCGTGGGACCTTCCGGGTGCGGCAAGTCCACCCTTCTGTCCATGCTGTGCGGACTGACTCAGCCTGAGGGGGGCACCATCACCATAGACGGCGTCCGCCTGACCAAATCTCCTTCTGCCATTGGATACATGCTGCAGAAGGATCATTTATTTGAATGGAGAAATATTTTCTCCAATATATCCCTTGGCCTTGAAATTCAAAAGCGGTTGGACGAACCTGCCAGGCAGGAACTGCTGGAAATGATGGCAGCCTACGGTCTGGCAGGCTTTGAATATGCCAAACCTTCGGAGCTGTCCGGCGGCATGCGCCAGAGAGCGGCCCTTATACGGACCCTGGCCCTTAAGCCGGACCTTCTTCTCCTGGACGAACCATTTTCAGCCCTGGATTACCAGACCCGGTTGTCTGTGTGCGACGACATCAGCTCCATCATACGCCAGACACACAAGACCGCCATACTGGTAACCCATGACCTGTCTGAGGCCATCAGCGTGGCTGACCGCATTCTGGTCCTGTCTCCCCGTCCCGGCCGGGTCAAAAAAATCCTGTCCATTGATTTTCCGGAAAATTGCACCCGCTCCCTGGACCGCAGGAACTGCCCGGAATTTTCCACTTACTTTAATATGGTATGGAAGGAGCTGAAGACTTATGAATAGAGATAAACAGCCTGTATCAGCCTGCAATATGTCCGTGGCCCAGCAGGAATATGTGGCCCGTGAAATACGGCGCCACCGCCAGGTGACCATATGCCGCATCATGCTGCTGGTCCTTCTCCTGGCCCTGTGGGAGCTGGCGGCCGACATGCACTGGATTGACAGCTTTATTTTCAGCTCCCCTGTGATGATTGCCAAATGCCTGGTTTCCATGGCAAAGGACGGAAGCCTGTTCCTCCACACAGGGGTCACCCTTATGGAAACCCTTATCAGCTTTGCCGTATGCACCATCTTCGGCCTGGCATGCGCCCTGCTGCTGTGGTCCAGCAAAAGTGTGGCCCAGGTGCTGGAGCCCTTTCTTGTCCTGTTAAACAGCCTCCCAAAGTCCGCCCTGGCCCCCCTTTTGATTGTGTGGCTGGGCAATAACATGCGGACCATTGTGGTGGCTGCTGTGTCCGTGGCTGTATTTGGATCCATTCTAACCTTATACACCGGATTTTCCCAGATGGATACGGAGCAAATCAAGCTGATTTACTCCCTGGGAGGCGGAAGGAAGGATGTGCTTTTAAAGGTTCTGCTGCCCGGTTCCCTGCCCCTGGTTATCAGCAATATGAAGGTGAACATCGGGCTGTGTCTGGTGGGTGTGATTATAGGCGAATTCCTGAGCGCAAAAGCAGGCCTGGGATATCTGATCACCTATGGCTCCCAGACCTTTGCCATGACCATGGTGGTGACCTCCATTGTGATCCTCTGCATTGTGTCAGGGGTGCTGTACCAGATTATCGCATATGCGGAGCTGAAGATTAAAAAGAGACAGTGAGTTAAAACTGTCTCTGGCCTGACAATATAAGGGACAGGAGGAATGACAAACCCTCCGGTCCCTTATATCCTGATTTTATCACACACATATCCTTTGTTCCAAACAGCCTATCCCGCGTTCTCTGCCGCAAACTGGCTGTTATACAGGGCTGCATAGTAACCGCCCTTTGCCAAAAGCTCCCTGTGGTTTCCCACCTCCTTGATATCCCCATGCTCCATGTACACAATCAGTTCCGCATCCTTTATCGTGGATAAGCGGTGGGCGATGACAAAGCTGGTCCGGCCCTCCATCAGTTTATTCATGGCCTTCTGGATTGCCACCTCGGTTCTTGTATCCACGGATGAGGTTGCCTCGTCCAGAATCAGGATTTCCGGGTCTGACAGGAAGGCCCTGGCAATGGTCAGGAGCTGGCGCTGGCCCTGGGCGATATTGGAAGCCCCCTCGTGAAGCTCCATGTCGTAGCCTCCCGGCATAGACATGATGAAACCATTGGCGTGGGCTGCCCTGGCAGCGTCCACAACCTCCTGGTCAGTGGCATCCAGCCTTCCGTAGCGGATGTTCTCTTTTATGGTACCTGCGAACAGCCATGTATCCTGCAGCACCATGCCTATCATGGAGCGCAGGGCCTCCCGTTTCATATCCCGCACATCCACGCCGTCAATGGTAATGCTCCCTCCGTTTACATCGTAAAAACGCAGAATCAGATTGACCAGCGTTGTCTTTCCAGCTCCGGTGGGTCCTACAATGGCAATCTTGTCGCCTGCGTGTACATGGAGGTCCAAATCATGAATAAGGGTCCGGTCCTCTGTGTAGCCGAACCGCACATGGCTGAAATCCACATTTCCTTCCCGGCTTTCGGGGAATTGCGGCTTCTCTGCTTCCGGCACCTCCTCCCCGGCATCCAGGAACTCAAATACCCTTTGGGCCGCAGCCATGGTGGCCTGCATGATGTTGGCAATGTTGGATACCTGGTTGATGGGCTGGGAGAACTGGCGCAGATACTGGATAAAGGACTGTATCATACCGATGCTCAGCCTGCCGTTGATGCAGAGCCATCCGCTGACAACCGCCACCCCCACATAACCGATGTTGGTCAGGGCCTGTGTTAAGGGCATGATGATGCTGGAAGAAAACTGCGCTCTCCAGCCATTGTTGTAGAGACGGTTGTTTATGTCCTCAAAATTCCCGATGACGTCCTCCTCTTTTCCAAAGGCGGCAATCACGTTCTGTCCGTTGTACATCTCCTCCACATACCCGGTAAGCTCCCCCAGCGCGGACTGCTGCCCCTGGAAATACCGCTGGGAATGTTTTACCACCTTCATGCTCACCAGGCCGCAAACCGGGATAACACAAATGCCGATCAGTGTCAGCACCGGGCTGACCACCAGCATCATTACGAATATAAATACCATGGTACAGACGGCTGTGATAACCTGGCTGATGCTTTGCTGAAGGGAGGTATCTATGGTGTCCACATCATTGGTGACGCGGCTCAGCACATCTCCGAATGTATTGCTGTCAAAATAGGCCAGAGGCAGACGGCGGATTTTCTTGTCTACTGCCATGCGCAGATCATGCATAGTGCGCTCCGCCACTCCTGCCACAATGTACTGGCCGGAATAATTGAAAAGAAAGGCCAGTACATACACACAGCCCAATTGTATCAGAACAGTGATGAACGTTCTAAATCCCTGGAGGACCCCGGCGCCGTCCACAGCCACGGCCACCAGCGCATCCATGGCCCTGCCAAGGGTATATGGCCCCTGGGTGGTAAACACGGCTCCCATCACAAGGCAGGCCACCATGAGAATGATTCTGACTCGGTATGGTTTCATAAAACGGAACAGACGGCCCATGGTGCCCTTGGTATTGATTTTCTTATCTGCTGCCCTCACATTCATTTGCTTCATGCACTCATCTCCTCCTCTGACAACTGGCTCCGGACGATTTCCTGGTAGGTGCCGCAGGTATTTAAAAGCTCCCTGTGGGTACCAATTCCCATGACCTTCCCTTCATCCATCACTATAATCCGGTCCGCATTCATGATGGTGCTGACACGCTGGGCTACGATTACCACAGTGGCATTTCCCGTCTCTTTGGACAATGCCTGGCGCAGGGCGGAATCCGTCTTGAAATCCAGGGCGGAAAAACTGTCGTCAAACACATATATTTCCGGCTTTCTGACAATGGCCCTGGCAATTGCCAGGCGCTGCCTCTGACCGCCTGAGACATTGCTTCCGCCCTGGGAAATGGATGAGTCAAATCCATCCGGTTTATCTTCGATGAAATCCGTGGATTGTGCAATGGCGGCCGCTTCCTTCACCCGCTCATCGCTGGCCGAATCATCCCCAAAACGGATATTTTCCATGATGGTGCCCTTAAACAGCAGGGCTTTCTGGGGCACATAACCGATTTTCCGGCGCAGGGTCCTCCTGTCATAATCCTTTACATTGACTCCGTCCACCAGGACCTCGCCCTCCTGGACATCATAAAAGCGGGGAATCAATCCCACCAGCGCCGTCTTACCGCTTCCCGTACTTCCGATGATAGCCGTGGTCTCTCCCGGCTTAGCTTCAAAGCTGACATGGCTGACAGCCGGCTCTTTTGCCCCTGGAAAATAGAAGCTTACATCGCGGAAGGTGAGATATCCCCTCTGCCCGTCTGACAGCTGGGGAACCGCCGGATCTCCGATGCTATTTTCAGTATCCAGCACCTCACAGATACGGTCCGCTGAAGCAGCACATCTGGGATACATGACGAAAATCATGGAAAGCATGGTGACAGACATCATGATCTGCATGACATACTGGATGATTGCCAGGATATCTCCCGGCATCACAGGCTCCGTGCCGATTCCCTGGCCCGCGCGCCAGAGAAGCCCCACCACGGTCAGGTTTAATATCAGTATCAGGGACGGTCCCAACAGCGACATGGCATGCATCATTTTCATGGCATTGTTCATCAGATCCTTGTTGGCTCCGTCAAACCGCTTTTCTTCGTAATCCTCTGTCCCAAATGCCCGGATAACCCGGATGCCGGAAAGCTTTTCCCGCATAATCAGGTTGATTCGGTCAATTCTTGTCTGCATCTTTCTGGAAAGCGGCATGGCTCTCCTGCCAATCAGGCTGATAATAAACACCATCACCGGCATGGACACCACAAGTATGCTTGACATTTTCGGATTTTTGCTGTAAGCCAGCATGATGCCCACCACGCACATGATAGGCGCTGTCAGAATAACGCGCAGGAACATGACCATGAAATTCTGTACCTGGGTAATGTCGTTGTTGGTGCGCGTAATCAAAGACGCGGTTGAAAATGTGTCGATCTCGGCCTGTGAGAAATATTCCACCTTCGTAAAAATCCTGCTCCTCACATTCCGCCCTAAACCCAGCGCGATTTTGGAGGCAAAAAAGCCTGTGGTAATATTACATACCATTCCCAGAATAGCGATTCCCAGCATGATAACGCCGGTGTGAAGAATGTAATTCATATCCTTATCCGCGATTCCCCTGTTGATAATATCTGACAGATAGGTGGGAAGCCCCAGCGTGGCTCCTACTCCGGCCGCCACACTGACCAGCACGCATAGAAGTTCCGGCCGGAACGCGTTCAGCTCCGCAAATATTTTTTTCATGTTGCGCCTCCTTGTTCTTGAAAATAAAAACATCCGGAAAAGCAGTTCAGCTCTGCAAATACTTTTCCAGACATTTTAACCCTTTTAAAATAGTCTCCAAATCTTCTTTGCTCATCGTATCCTTCTCAGAATGACTGCCCATCTGCTCTATCATGCCCAGCACCAATGACCGCCCTTTTTCCGTGAGGGCCACATTTATAAAACGGGCGTCTTTGTCATTCTTGACCATTGTAATATGGCCGGCCCGTTCCAGACGCCGGCAGAACATGGAGCAGTTTCCTTTTGTAACATGGAGACTCCTGCTCAGCTGAGTCAGGTTTACCTGTCCGTCCGCCAGAAAGAGATGATTGAGCACCCTTCCCTGTTCCGGGGTAATGCCGAAGGGCCTGCACTTTTCCTCCACACATTCCCGGACAAGCCAGTTCACCTTGCGAAGCTCCTGAAACCACTGGTCCTTAAAATTAATAAACGCCATAAGGAACCTTCCTCCCCATTCTCTTAATTTTTATACTTCCCCAGATAGTTTACATATAAACTATTATAGGATATCATTACAGCCGTTAAAAATAAAGAGCATTTTTATTAAATAAATATAAAAATTCAATAAATTGATGGGACTTACCTTACATTTTTTGAAGTTGACTGCATAATTATTCTCCCGGCAGAGAAACATTTTAGAGGAAAAATTTCAGGCCGCCGATACCTCTCATCAAGATATCAGCGGCCTGTTTTGCGGCTCTTATTCCATCTGTTTTTTTATCTGTTTTACTATTTACTTTATTATCTGCTTCACTGTCTGCTTTGCTTGTCTGTTCTGTTATTTTTTCTGCCTGCCTCACACCTTGATCCGCTCCGCAACCTCATTTCCGATTGCAAGGCGCATATTGTTCATTCCGATTATCATGCTGTCCCTTCCATGCTGGAACACATTGATGGTACTTCCCTCCCTGATGTCATGCTGATGCATAAACTCCATGACCTGGGGATTGCCGAACATCCATTTAATCGTACAGACAGCACCTGCCTTAACCTCTGATAATGACTGCATAACCACACCTCCGTTGCCTTTTCGTTCATACCCAGTATGATCAGGGGGGCCCTTTTTCATGCCGGCCCTTCTGTTTACTTATATTGTAAACACCCTGAAGGCTGTTAGTCAACAGCAATGTGGGTTAGGCATTTTTAATCTTTTTTATTTTTTGATGCTTAGTCCTCCGGGTCCGTAAATCCCATCAGCCTGCACACGATGAAGCCGGCTGCATAGGACGCGAACAGACCTACGAAATACAGGGGGAATCTGGTGGTAATGAACGCCAGGGGGATTCCTGACAGCTCAGGAACCTTGGCCGCCACCTTCATCACAGCCATAATACTTCCTCCGATTCCTCCGCCGATACAGGATGCTATAAACGGCTTTCCAAGGGGAATGGTACAGCCCCACATCAGAGGTTCCCCTATGCCCAGCATACCTACGGGGAGCGCATTCTTAATGGTCTTTTTCAGTCTCTGGTTCTTTGTCTTTAAATATACATAAAACGCAGCTCCCACCTGTCCCGCTCCGGCCATACAGGTAACGGGCAGCAGATAGGTGACGCCGAAATCCGCTATAAGCTGGGTATTGACCGCTATCAGCCCATGGTGCATTCCCGTCATTACCAGAGGCAGATAGATGGCTGAGGCCAGACCGGCCAGCACAGGCACCTTATAGATGATAAAGCTGACAAAGGTTCCTATGGTCTCCGATATGAAACCGCCTATGGGCTGAAATACCATCAGGCCCACAAAGGTCATGACACAGACCGTAATCAGCGGCCGCAGGAACATGTCCAGGAAATCCGGTATGACTTTTTGAAGCTGTTTCTCCAGCAGCACTGCCACATAGGCAATAATCAGTACAGATATCACGCCGCCCCGCCCGGGTGTAATGGACACATGGAACAGCTGTACCCCGGCCAGGGACGGACTGTTCAGTATGGAGGCCAGAACAGCACCGATAATGGGACTTCCGCCGAATTCCTTGGATGTATTATAGCCTACGATGATGGGCAGGATGGTAAAGACTGAGTAGGCCAGCGCACTCATGATCTTGCCGAAATCCGTATCCTGAAATCCCGGAAAAAATACATAGGATGATTCATAGACAGCAACCACCAGTCCGCAGGCTATGAATGCGGGGATAATGGGAATGAAAATATTAGCTATCTTTTTCAGCATGTTCTTGTAGGGGACATTGTTCTTAGCCCTGTTTTCCTCTTTCAGGAGAACGGCCTCATCCACCTCTTCACTTTTGATATGGGTCATACCGCTCATAAGCTGGGCCACTGCCGCCGCAGTACCGGGCCCCAGCACCAGCTGGACATGGCTGCCCTCCTCAATGACCCCCAGTACGCCCTCCAGCTTCTTAAGCTCCTCCCGTCTCATTTTTTCCGGATCCTTTACAGTCAGCCTGACCCGGGTATAGCAGTTTGCTATGGTCCTGATATTGGATTCACCCACCAAATTACAGATTGATTGTGCCAGCTCTTTCTTTGTCATAAGATACCTTCCCCTTTCTTATCTCTTGCCTGTCATACCGTCTTTTTTAGTATCGCCCACTCCTGTACCACTGAAAAACCTGCCTTCTCATAAATCCTTCTGGCAAAATTGGTTTCCGTCACAAAAATCGTCATATACTCCGCTCCCATGTCCTTAAGCGCCTGACACAGGCTGAAGAACAGTACATTGCCGATTCCCCTTCCCCCGTCAGCCGGGTCCACTGCCAGCGCCGAAAAGAACCCCCGCCCGTTTTTCTCCGGATACACGGTTCCGGCTGTGCCCATCACCCTGCCGTCCCTGTCCTCCACTATGAGAATCTTCTTATGTTCCCGGATTCCGTCCCGGAATTTTTTCAGGAACGACTGGTCCTTCAGTCGCTCAAACATTTCCTCATATCCGAAATTCCCGGCACTATCAAACCAGGCAACTCTGATTCCCTCCGACTCCAGCTCCATGATGTGTTTCTGTATGTCTGCCGGAATGTAAAATTTTTCCAGTTCCAGGTAATAGGAAACCTCTTTTTGAACCAGCTCATACCCCCTTCTCTGAAAAAATATATATCCCGGGGAATCTGTCCTGATTCCCGGCGCCTTGTTGTGCTCATGGCCCTCCCGGTCTATGTACCAGGACATTTTAATGGGGCATTTGTGGCTGATTCTTATTTCATGTTTTCCCTGGCCCTTCAAAAATGCTTCCGCTTTTTCCAAAAGGCTGCCCCCCACACCTCTGCCTTCATATTCCTCTTTTACCACCAGAAGGAATATATAGCCCGGCGTATTGTCCCGGTTTTGTCCCGGCAGGAATTCCTTCTGGCTGATTGCCGCTGCAAACCCTGCCAGGCTGCCGGAATCCGTAAAGGCCAGAATACATCCCTCGGGGTCAAAATCCGGTTTATCCAAAAGCTCTGCCTTCCATTCTTCCGGTGAATCATAGGCCTTATACCGGATACGCACCGCTTCCTCTTTCCACAGCCGCACCATCTGCGGCAGCATGGTTTCCTTATACGTCCTGTATTGCATTACGAACATACCCCCCAGCTCGATTTAATCTTGTCTTTGCGGATTTTGCACCGCATTGCAGCAGAATCATGGTGATTGCCAGCTTTACGCTTCCCTCCGCCTCCTCCAGGCTGTCCCTGGCTTCTTCCCTGGTGCATCCTGTGGCTGTCATGACAATATTTTCCGCCCTAGTTATCAGCTTCATATTTGTCTGCACAACATCCACCATCAGGTTCTGGTAAACCTTGCCGATACCCACCATGCTTCCTGTGGATATCATATTCAGAACCATCTTCTGGACGGTTCCGGCCTTCAGCCTGGTGGAACCCGTAAGGACCTCGGGTCCCGGTACCGGTTCAATGGCAAGGTCTGCCTCCTTTCCTATCTCAGAATCCCGGTTGCAGGACACGGCCACTGTTCTGCATCCAATCTTTTTGGCATACCTGAGGCCGTATATCACATAAGGCGTCCTTCCGCTGGCAGCCAGCCCGATGACGATATCTGCCGGGGACAGATGAATCTCTTTCAGGTCTTCCTCCCCCATGGTCTGGCTGTCCTCTGCTCCCTCCACTGCCTTGACAAAGGCAGGGGTGCCGCCCGCCATCAGGCCCACCACCACGTCCGGCGACACCCCGAAGGTGGGAGGACATTCCACCGCATCCAGTACTCCCAGCCTTCCGCTGGTACCTGCTCCTATATAAATGATCCTTCCCTTTTGTTTCAGACTGTCCGTACACCAGGCAATGGCCTGGGCAATCTGGGGCAGAACCTCTCCCACTGCCTCCACTGCCTTCCCGTCCTCCCGGTTCATAACGGTAACAATTTCCAGGGGCGTCATCTGGTCCAGCCCCATGGTCTCCTTATTCCTGCTTTCTGTTACCAACACTGACAAATCTATCATGGTGTTTCCTCCCCTTACAATGCATTTTGGTTTTCCTCCGGCCCCTCGGATTTAGCTATGTGGGTCTTTCTGAACTGCTCCATACACTCGTCATACCGCTTGTGCACATAGGCCGTATACAAAATATCTATCATGTTCAGCTGGGATATTCTGGATGACATGGCCCCGCTCCTGAATATCAGTTCCGTTGCAGCCACTGCCAGGTTATAATCAGCCAGACGGACCAGGGGCGACTGCTCAAACCTGGATATGGTGATAACCGGCGCCTCCCTCAGCCTGGCCTCCCTGGCACATGTTATCATTTCCTCAGTAAGACCGGAATAGCTGACGATCAGGGCCAGGTCGCAGCTTCGGATGTTTCTGGCCTGCAGGAGCTGGGCATGCCAGTCATCACAAATCACACATGCCTTGTTGACCCTAAGAAGCTTCAGATACATGTCCCTGGCCACCAGCAGGGAAGAACCAATTCCGAACAGATACACGGTCTGGCTCCTGTCCAGCAGCTCCACACATTGATTGAGGATATCCAGGTCCACAAGCTTCCTGGTATTGTCAAGAGACACTATGTTCTTATAGGTCACCTTGTTCACCAGTTCCTCCAGGCTGTCGTCCTTTTTTATCTCCTGCTCCATGGGCCGCGTACTCTCCCTGCGCAGGGCTGACTCATATAACAGGGATTTCTGCAGCTCCTTATAACCGTCAAACCCCATCTTCCTGCACAGGCGGACAATGGTTGCCGCTGAGGAAAATGTTTTATCTGCCAGCTGCTTTATGCTGTATCCTGCGGCTTCCTCTGGATTTTCCCTTAAAAATCTGAGGACCCCCTTCTCAGCACCGCTGGCCTGCGCTGAATATTCCTGTATCCTGACAAGTACACTTTTCATATTGGTTCCTTCCTATGACTTTATATTACTCTTTTAAACACTTTTGTCAATATTATCTGATTTTAATGAAAAAACGTTTCATATTTTGATTTTTTCGCCTTTTATTGCGCGTAAATACTGAAAAGCCGCCGCTTTTTTAGTGAGCGGCGGCCTTACCGGACCATGACTGTGCAGCATTATTTGGTATGATTTCCCGAAAGCATTGACGGGAAGAATTAACTGGAGGCATTAACCGGAAGCATTAACCGGAAGCATTGACTGGAAGCATTAACCGGCAGCATTGACCGACATCCTTAACCGGAAGCATTATTCCCCCTCCGGCCTGGCCTCCTTAGGCAGCCAGTCTGCTTTGACATAGTACAGGAACATGCCTGCCGCACAGATGACCCAGGTAATGGGCCACCCCGCCATGACCACCATCAAACTGTGAGTCATGGGCACTGCCACAAGCAGGTAAATCTGTCTCAGCACCACGAAGCTGCCCAGCATAAAGAACATGGGGACCTTGGAAAGTCCGGCGCCGCGCAGGGCGCCGTTTAATACCTGGATCACTGGCATCACAATATATGCTCTGGAGAAAATGCGAAGCATACTGCTTCCGTTCCCAATTACCTGGGGATCATTGGTAAACACGCTGATTAACAGGGGGGCTCCGAAATACATTCCCACTGAACCTGCCAGAATAATCAGGGAGCTCATAACCCAGGCGGCAAATATTCCCTTCTTCACCCGTTTATACTTGCGGGCTCCGATGTTCTGTCCCACAAAAGTGGTGATAGCCATATTAAAGCTCTGAAGGGGCAGCTGAAGAAATCCGTCAATCCTCAGGGTAGCGGAATACCCGGCCATGGCAGCCGTTCCGAACCGGTTGATATAGGACTGCACCACCACGTTGGAAAATGAGGTGATGCTCTGCTGACAGGCAGCCGGAAAGCCAAAGGCAATGATTTTGCGGATCATTTTCTTGTGGAACCGTATCTTGCGGATTTCCACCTTATAGTCCTCCCGGGTATGCATCAGCTTGTGCATGACCATGAATGAGCTCACTGCCTGGGCCATAATGGTGGCAATGGCCACACCTGCAATGCCCATGTGTAACCCGCACACAAAGGTGAAATCCAGGATGATGTTCACGATACTGGCCACTGCCAGATAGAGCAGGGGATGCCTGGAGTCCCCCACCGCGCGCAGTATGCCTGAGCCCATATTGTAAAAAAGTGAAAATGTGATTCCGCAGAAATAAATCATCAGATATAGAGAAGAATGGGGAAGGACGTCCTCCGGCACCCCGATTGCCCTGAGAAGGGGCCCTGTATACAGCAGTCCCAGCCCGGTAAACACTATGCTCAACAGCCCCGTGAGAGCCATGGCGCTGTGAACCGCCCGGCTCATAGCCTCACCCTGTCTGGCCCCGAAGTATTGGGAAATCACCACTCCCGCGCCGGTGGACAGGCCCATGAAGAACCCCACCAGCATATTGATGACAGGGGTTGAAGCCCCCACCGCCGCCAAGGCGTTGGTATTGACAAAATTTCCTACCACATAGGAATCCACTGTATTGTACAACTGCTGGAAAAAATTCCCTATCAAAAGAGGGATTGAAAACCAGAAAATAGACTGAAAGATACTGCCGTCAATCATATCCGTATTAGCGCTTTGCAAGACACCACCCCATTCCCCAATCATTGGTGACCGCCCCTCCCTGTGCCTTGAAATATAAGACCATTACAAAAAAGAGAAAGCAGTCCATACCGAAGCCGCTCTCTCTATCATACATGATTTTCGTGGAATTTTCTATCTGTTTCTCTTTAATTCCTTCTGCTTTATACCTTTTGTTTTATATCTTCTGTTTCATACCCTCTGTTTCATACCCCCTGTTTTATACCTTCTGCTTTATACCTTCTGTTTCATACCTTCTGTTCTATACTTTCTGTTTTATTCATGCTACTGCCACACATTTCACAGCCGCCCCTTTTTCTCCGTCTTTTATTCCGTCTCTTACTCCATCCCCTACTCCGTCTCTTACCCCATCCCCTACTCCATCTCCTACTCCGTTCCCTTGCCTCATCCCCTACTCCGCCGCCCCGGCAAGCCTCCGCTCCTTTTTAATGCTCCAAGCGTACATGGCGCCTCCTGCCGCCAGCCAGAACACGGTATACAGGGCGGTGCCCGCCAGCTGGGGCCAGGCAGCGTCCCAGCCGATTCCCTTCAGGTTCACAGCCTTCAGTTCCACGGCAATATTGGCAATAGGCGAAAATATCCTGGATGCAATGCTGAGCCATTTGGGCATCAGATAGTACGGGAAAATAAGCCCTGAGGTAAATATAATCAGGTTGCTGCACATCATATACAGCTGCGCAAAGCAGGCCAGCCTTTTGGTAAATGACCCCAGCATCACGCCAAAGGCCACGGCCGCCAGCATGAAAAGCACGGTGCTGAACAGATAGAGCCCGATTTCCCCCCGCAGGGGAATATTCTTATACAGTCCCACCACACACAGCACCACGAACTGGGCCGCCACCGCGCCGCCAGCCACCACGGCTGTCCTGATAATTCCGTCTTTTAATTCCTCCCCCCGCTTTTCCGGGGCAGCCGCTGCCAGAGCTTTTCTTTTTCGTATCATGAGCGGAATAAAAAATGAGATGAGAAAGGTCTGCATGGTGATGGCGGGAACCAGCAGATAGCTCATTTTCCTGATGTAATCGCCCTGTGGTTCATACAAGGTCCTGTCCACGTAAGAAAATGTACCCAGACTGGTCTGGGCCGCCGAGGGGTAAAAGTTGTTTCCCTCCAGCATCTTAAGCTGCATTCCCGCGCTCATGGTACCCAGCACGGACGATGCAGCCCCCACTGCCCCGCCGCCGGTGATGATGTTGGAACAGTCCGCAAATATCACTGCCTGGGGTGATTTCTTCAGGGACATATCCCGGCTGAAATTTTCAGGTATCATGACGCCGGCCTCAATCTTCTTATCCAGGATGGCCTGTTTCAGATCCTGCTCCGAATCCGCATAATATACAATATCCAGAGAGGGATTGATGCCAAACTGCTTCACAATGGACTGGGACAAGGAGGACCGGTCCTCATCCAGGATTCCAAAGGGAATATCCTCTGTGTAATCATTTTTCCATATGGTAGTAATCAGGAGCATACCGGCCAGCACGGAAATAAACAGACCGATGACCGTGTTTTTTTCTTCCTTCCATATCCTGCTTATCATATGCCGGCCACCCCGCTTTCCGTCAGGGGACTATCTGCGGGCGTTTTTCCCGGCTTTGCCCCGGCATCCCTGAATTTCTTTGCCACTGCAAGCACCATCACCGCGCAGAAGCCCATAAGCCACAGAACATGGTGGGCCTCACTCAGAAAGCTGCGCTCCACCAGGGCCATGTCCCTGAACGGCACAATATAATGGGTATTGGGCATGAACCAGGTAAGAAACTTACAGGGCCATGGCATGGAGATAACCGGAAATGTGTAACCGGCCAACAGCATGGTAAAACTTATGATGCTGCATTTCTGCACTGCCTCCTCGCAGTTTCCTCCGGTACCCAGGTTCTGGAGTATTCCAAAAAGGGTAATGCCGAAGCAGGTGAAAACCGTCATCAGTATGCCGGCCCAGGGAGAACTCTTGTAGGGAAATCCAAAACACAGGGTCTGGGTCACTATACAGCCCAGGGCCGAGACACAGGCAATACCGGTGATAAATCCGGCCTTTTTCATCAGCCTTCCAAAACTTCCCCTCTCGCACACGCAGGCCCCCACGCATCCGGCTCCAATCTGTACAATGGTAAGGAGGATGCCCTCCATCATCATGTATGCCACATTCTTGGAGGGATTGCTGATGGCCTTTGTCACATATCCCATGGGTGCAATCAGGTTCATGGCTGCCTGGGGCGGTATGCCCTTTCCCTCTGCCAGCTTCAGCATATATCCGCTCTTAATGGTCCCCAGGGCTTCGGCTATAGTACCCCTCATGCCGCTGGCAACTGTTGACAGGGCGCCGTCGTTAAAAATCATGATTTTGGCTTCCCTGCCATTTAACAGATCCTCTGAAAAATGCTCCGGAATCACAATGCCTGCCAGTGCCTTATTATAGTAAAATGCTTCCTTCAGGTCATCCTCCTCATCCGTACACGCAATGACGTCAAATGTCCTGTTATCCGAAATCATCTGAATCAGGCTCTGGACTGTTTCAGAGTGATCATGGTTCACAATAATCGTGGGTACCTTCTGAAAAGGCAGATGCACGAACTCCGCGCCCATAAGCAGACTCAGGATGGTGGGTGCCAGAAGAAGAATCAGCATGGGAATCGTTATGTACCGTTTTTTCATAGAAGATGCCAGGCTCCCAGCCTGTTTCATCCATTCTCTCATATACCATCACATCACTTTCCAAAGTCAACATAGGCTGTCATACCGGAACGCAGTTCATCCTGCAGTCCAGTCAGGTCCTCAAAGGTTACCTTGATTCCGTAGGTCAGGATATCCCAGTCAGCTTCATTGGACGCTTTCTTGGTGGCAAAATCCGCTTCCTTATTGATTCGCACCACTTTCCCCTTATATGTATCCTTTCCCAGGGCTGCCAGGGAGATATCCACCTCCTGGTCCAGTTTTACCCGCGGAAGCTTCATTTCATCCACATCACAAGTGATATACGGGGTATAAATGTCAGCAACCACCACGGAGGGAAGTCCGGAGGACACCACATCACCGGACTTGACATTAACCGTTGTCACCAGACCGTCCACAGGTGAGGTAAGGACACATTTATCCAGGGTGGTGTCTATCTGTTTCAGGGCCGCCTTGGCCTGGTCCACTCCGGCCTGGGCCTGGGCAATCTGTTCCGGAGTGGCTCCGTTTTGGGCTTCGGAAAGCTTGCTCTGGGAAATCTCCAGATTGGAGCGCGAGCTGTCCAGGGCTGCCTTGGCAGAAGCCAGGGCTGCCTTCTGGGCATCCACAGAGGACTGGGACACGGCTCCTGCGGGAACCAGCGCCAAGGTCCTCTGATAATCCGCGTCCATTCTTGTGTAGGCTGCCTGGGCATTTTCCAGGTTTGCCTGGGCAATCTGGACCGCCAGCTGCAGCTGTTTCATCTGTTCCTCTGTAGCGCCGTTTAACAGGCTCTGGTAAGCTGCCTGGGCCTGGGCCAGTGCTGCCTGGGCCTGTTCTCTCTGGGCCATCAGGGTATCACTGTCCAGACGGACCAGCTCCTGGCCTTTGGTCACCAGGTCCCCTTCCTCCACCAGGACATCCTTAATCTGTCCTCCGGTCAGAGCGTTAATATTGCTCTCATCCATGGTCACATAAGATTGTACCACCAGATTTTTCTTATTCTTAAATAACAGGTCATCCCCTGTCACATGACCAAAGATGAGCACCAGGACAATGGCGCACAAAATAACGGCTGCCGCCGCCCCTATGATTTTTTTCTTAGATTTTGCCAGTTTCATTGTTATTACAGTTTCTCCCTTCCAATATTTCTTTCATACTCCCTTACATTTCCCACGATTTTGCCCATAATCTGTTCCAGAACCTGTTCCTCCTGGGGCGTGATTCCGGCAAAGATGATTTTCTCCCACTGGTCCATGATGTCCTTCAGTGAATTAGCTGCCTCTTTTCCTTTTTCCGACAGGCAAACCAGCTTTTCGCGCTTATTCTCAGGGTTAATCTCCCTTCTGATGTATCCCCTCTCCTCCATGGCAGCCAATACCTTGGCTGTCTGGTATTTATCAATTCCGGACAGGCTGGAAATGGTCTCCTGATTGCTGTATCTGCTGTAGCCTATGACCAGAAGCACGATTCCCTCGGAAAAGGAAAGGCCGCAGGCCCTGAATTTAATGCACAGAAACCTTCGTTTGCTCTTTTCTATCATGGTGGCTATTTCCTGTATGGTACTCACCTCCTTGCAGGGGCTGCCGCAGATACTGTAAGGAAATACCTTCTGCGGCTATCATATGTATTTCACAACTGTTGTGTTTGACAAATATTATATGCATTTTGCAAATGAAAATCAACCCGTTTTTTTTTCACAAAATTACGGCCCAACTTTTAATATTTCTCCGTTTATTTGACGGGATGGTTCATCCCGCCGGCAGCAGGAAAGAAAAATGCCGTGAGAAAGCCGGTTTCCTGTTTGGGAATCCGGCTGATTCACGGCATTGTCACCATGTTTTCACGGCATTGTCACAGCATTGTCACGGTGTTTTCATATTTTGTTTTATACTTTCGTCGATGACACTCAGCCATCTCATTCCATCATTTTCATAATCAGGTCCGCGCAGCCCTCATATCCCAATACAGAGGTATTCAGACAGGCATCATAATTTTCCATATCCCCCCAGTTTTTTCCGGTAAAATAGTGATAATAGTCGCTTCTCTGGCTGTCCCTCTTCTGTATTTCTTCCTCAGCCTTCTCAAAGGCTATGTCATCCACCTCGCATATGCGGCGTTTGCGCTTCTCCATGGATGAAGCGTAGATAAACAGTTTAAGTACATCGCATTCTCCGTCCAGGGCGAAATCAGCGCATCTTCCGATAAAAATGCACGGTCCCTTCCGAGCCAGTCTGCGGATGGTGTCAGATACCTCCTTATTGATATCAAAGGGCTCCTGCATCTTATTGTAATTCTGGAACCGGAAGGCATACAGCACCAAATCATGAAGCAGGCTTCCCGTCCGCTTTTCATCCAGCTTTTTCAGTTCCTCGATGCTGATTCCATTGTCTGCCGCCGTCACTGCCAGCAGCTCCTGCCCATAGCAGGGAATCCCCAGGCGCTCCGACAGGATACGGGCCACCTCCCTTCCTCCGCTTCCGTACTGACGCTCAATGGTAATACAACAGTTCCTGCCCATACTCATTCCTTCTTTCTTATATGTCTTTCCTGTATGTCTGCAAATGTCATATCATTATGCAGGACGTCCATATGCCTTATGATACCTCAATTGCATACTTTATCACATGGTCCTTCTTATTCTCAAACACATCATAGGCTTCCATAATGTGTTCAAGCTTTGTTCTGTGGGTAATCAGGCAGCTGGTATCCAGTTTTCCGGCCTTTATCAGCTTCATGATTTCCTCACAGCAGGAAGCGTCCACTCCTCCTGTTTTAAAAACCAGATTCTTCCCGTACATGTCCGGTAAGGGGATCATCTGCGGTTCTTCATATAAAGCCACTACACAGACCACTGCATTGGGCCTGGCAATCTTCCATGCCATCCGGAAGGTATCCCTGCCTCCTGCCACTTCCAATACGGCATCCGCGCCGCGTCCAAGGGTCAGCTTCTTTATCTCCTGTTCCACTACCTGCTTTAACGGGTTGATAATGACATCTGCCAGTCCCTGTTCCTTAGCCAGCTCCAGCCGTTCATCCGACGTATCAATGGCTATGACCACGCCGGGGCCGTAAAGCCTTGCGCACATCAGGGTACACAGCCCGGTAGGACCTGCGCCAATAACAGCTACCGTATCCGCGGGTTTGATTTCCGCCAGGGAAGCCCCCCAGTAACCGGTGGAAAGGATGTCTCCTGTAAACAGCGCAGCCTCATCTGTCACTTCATCGGGTATCTTCGTAAGTCCGTTGTCGGCAAACGGCACCCTGACATATTCGGCCTGGCCGCCGTCAATCCTGCACCCCAGCGCCCATCCCCCGTGTTCATGGGTACAGTTGTTGACATAACCACGCCTGCAGAAATAACACTCACCGCAGAAAGTTTCTACATTTACAGCAACACGGTCTCCCTGTTTAAACTTTTTTACCGCTTCCCCGGTCTGCTCCACTATGCCCACAAACTCATGTCCCAGTATGGTTCCCGGCACAGCCCTTGGGACAGCTCCGTGCTTTATATGGATATCACTGGAACAGATGGTGGTAAGGGTTACCCTTATGATGGCATCCTGCGGATCCGCCAGCGCAGGAACCGGCCGGTGTTCCAGGGTTATGATGCCATTTTCTTTGTAGACCGCGGCTTTCATTGTCCCGGGCTTGGGATTGCTGGTATGGGGCGCCTGAGACCCGGGCATCTGAGACTGGGACATCTGGGACTGGGACATCTGGGATTGGGACATCTGGGATTGGGACATCTGGGATTGTATATCACTTTGCATCTTTATTATACCTCCAATGTACTGCTGTTTTCTCTAATATTATCTCATCTTATAATGATTAAAAATATTATAGCATATATTACCTGTTCCTAAAAGGACGTCCGTCCTCCTCCTGTCTGCTCCTGTTCCGACCCACACATCCCCAGGCAGACCGGACTTGGTGGGGTTATTATATCTCAAATCCAAATCTATTTCCACCACGTCAGATTATGAAAAGATTATTAAATTTAATAAAAACACAGCAGTACAGAATCTCTCCGCACTGCTGTGTCCCTTCACTTTATAGTTAATAACATGTCTTACTTAATATGCCTTCTTCTGTCAAATACCGATAAGGTAAGAACGATTCCTGAAAGAAGGAATGTCAGGCTCATTCTGTCCAATACATTTCCAGTTTTTGGAAGAGGAGCTAACGGTATCTCACCGTCATCAATAACTGTCATAGGTGCTTCGGCCAGCGGAACCTGAGTTTCCTCCAGGGTAACTGCTCCGGGGCCTCCATTTGTGGATACATACCTTCTGCCTGATCCGCTTCCTGAGCTGCTGCTTCCGCTGGAACTGCCCGGTCTGCTGTTGCCTCCGGTATCCGGTGGGTTACCGCCTGCTGCGGACCACTGGGCTGCAAACACTACGTCATGCTCATACTTATTGCTCCTGATTTCATTTAAATCATCAAACGAACTATTTATATCGTCCATAAGCGCAGTCCATCCGGAAAGTGCATAGCCGGAATTGGCTTCAGCCGTAACGGCCCCGTCAGGGCTCACCCCATCCTCCCAAAATACAGGTTCTCCGTCCGCTCCAATAACAATGCGTCCTTCTGAATCAAGCTCTACCAGGCTCTTCCACTCCGTAACGGTTCCATATGCCCCTGTACCGTTGTTCCGGATACGTCCCTGCTGCTCGTTGGAGGATTCAAAGATAAACTGAATCTCATAGGCATCCGGAATTCCATCGGGCTTTTTATCCGGTCCATCGTTATCTGTCATGTAGTAGACGGTTATGGTTCCATTTTCCCTGACGCCCTGAACAGGTTCATAGGACTTCTTGAGCATTCCGGTATAGATATAATGGTTTCCGTCTGCCCCGTCGATTGATTCAGGAATCAGTCCATTCAGCCTGCCGTCTGCTTCCGGATCCGTCCCAAAGGGCACCTGTTCCAGAAGCTTTCTGTCAAGTATATTCGCGGGAAATTCCTTGTCTGCCATCTCCACATTTACAGTATACATATTAATATCCCAAACTGCTTCAAAGGTAACACTGCCCGTAAACTCATGGTTGTTGATATCCGATGCCTGATATAACTGATTGGTCTTAAATCCCGTATCCTGGGATTCCACGACTCTCCATCCGCTGAATCCGCTTCCCTCCAGTGAAGGAATCAGGTTGTCTGTAATCACCCCATATTTCTGCAGGCTGTAGGTCAGCAGCGGGTCCGTAGAATCATTCAATGTTCCGCCCTTCAAATCAAAAACAACTGCTATGCTGTGCTTCAGCTCTCCGTCCACATGCCATTCATATGGGTCGCCTTCCTCATACTGGATCCTGTACCATATGATATCGTCCATGGAATAGGTCTTACCGTCCATGGTAAATGTCTCGTTCTCCGGCCACTGTGCTATGCGCTCTAAAACCGCCTCACTGCTCTGGTTCAATTCACCTTCCGGCGCCGGTACCATCACCGGATTCGCATGAAGGAATCCTTCCCCGAACAATGCATAGTTGTAAGAGGGATCCGGAACATTGCCGTCCGGCCTTGCAGCCTTGTCTTTTCTTACGAAGAAGCCGCTCTTGACTGTATTTTCCTCAAATACAGCTGTATATATCATATTCTTTGTAACCGTATCAGGAAGCTGGCTTTCCTGCAGGACCGTTCCATCCATACCCATCCAGCCTGCAAACCGCATTGTCTCATCTATTGGCGTCTTTTCACCGATAAAGCGCTCCAGCCTGTCATTGTATTTATAATCACTCTTTGACTGCTCTGTAAAAGCTCCTTGACTGCCCGGCTTATATGTCACGGTAAACTGCTGCTTAAAGTAAAGTTTTAATGTAGTGGAACCGTCCTCCTTCACCTTGGCTTCTGTGATGTTCCTTCTGCTTGTATCCAGAACATAGGTGCACTCACTCTCAACCTTATCCGCCAAATCCTGTTCTGTTACTTTGGCCATCCCATGAAGAGGAACGTCATTTCTTGAATCCGTGTATGTGGGCCGGAATTGATAACGCCCCTGGGACTGCATGTAAAACTCCACATCGTAATGAATGTTCTTATTGTCAAGGAAATTAGCTGTAAATACAGTGTCGCAGTAGAACTTATGGGCAGCTATGTCATCTGTATCATCAAACACATAATTTGGTATCAGCGTTTTATAGCCGGGTTGGCTGGATTTCCAATTGTTAAATGTAAATCCGTCATCCGCAAGGTATTCCACTCCATCCGCAGTCGGCCTTACAGGAGCGTACAGGCTCAGCTCTCCGGCGGAATCTCTCCGTGTAGCCACCTCCATGACAGTTCCTGTCATGGCGCCGTTGGCACCGGCCCTGTAGGTAAAGGTTACCTGGTACCGGTCCGGTATGCCGTCGGGATTTGTAGGCTTGCCGCTGTCCTCCGGATTCGTCTCTCCTTTTTCATCAATGCCATAGTAGACATTCACCACATTGTCCAGAGTAATCAGTGATACTTTCTTTCCGTCCCCGTCAATGTGGTCCAGGGCATAATGGTGTCCGTTCTTATCCAGGGCAGGTGTCTTATCAAACACAATGTCTGAACCATACTCAGCATTTGTCACATGCTGCGCGTGTTCATACTGCCTGTCAATGCGGAAATCCCCCCGGTCATTCTCAAAGAAGTAATTTACCGTATATTCCAAATCCTGACGAATCCGGCTGGTGACCGCCACTTCATGGTCCCGGGTACGTGACAGGGACACATATCCCAAAGCCACCGCCCTTTCAAACTCTGCTCCCTGAAGAGACTGGCCGTCCACAGTGATACTGCTGATGGTGTAACCTGTATCCGCGCGGAACCTTACCAGCATGGGACGGATTGCGTCATATCCGTAACTTCCGCCCTGGCTGATGCTGGAGTGTTCATCCGAATCCGTAATCAGGGTATACCGCTTGGCCTCCGATGTCACATAGACAGAGTGGCATTCCTTTCTGTCAACGCTTACACTGCCTGCTTCAATGGCATCCTGCAGTTCCTGTCCCTTTAGAGGACGGGCATCTACAAATACTCCGGAAATTCCGTAACCTGTTTTTGCCTCAAAGGTAACCTCTATGGATGCCTCCGGGTCATAGCTGTACGTATAAATCCTATCCTGAGGGTATGTAATCCGGCTGTGCAGGTCTGCGCCGGTGGTAAGGGCATATTCCATGGGACTGGTCTCTACAAATACGCTGTGGTCGCCCTTGCGGTCCACTGAAACAGAATGAGAGGCCAGTGCCTTCAGAAGCTCCGCTCCCTCCAGGGAAACGTCATCCACGATCACCTTGCTGACTCTGTAGCCTGTATTAGCCTTGAACTTAACCACCAGGCATTTGTCCGAATCATAGGTAAAGGTGGTAACCTCCTGTTTAGGTTCTGTAATCCGGCTGTTTTCATCTGCCCCAACGGTCAGCTTGTATTCATTAATCTTACCGGTGACAGATACTATGTGGTCACGGTCCCGATCCACTTCAATGTATCCCCTGGAAACCGCCTCCTTCAGTTCATCTCCTCTGTATTGGTGTAAATCCACCCATATGCCGGATATGGAGCAGCCTTCCTTGGCGCCGAATTCCACCTTAAGTTTTTCCGTTCCATCGTAGGTGAAATCCATAGATGGGGCAATCCAGCTGTTATGGTCTGAATATGTGGTCAAATGATAACTGTTTATCCTGGTGGTCACTTCGATGGTATGGCTGCTCTTATAATCAAACAGGTACGCCCCGGCCGCTATGGCGGCTGTCTTTTCAAACCCGCTTAATTCTTTTTCATCTACAATGATATTCTGTATCTGGTAACCTTTCTTTGCCCCGAATTTAACCTTATACATGATGAACTCTTTGTACTCATAGCTCTTTGTCTGAGGGTTAATCCAGGAATTTTCATCTGCCCTGGCCGTCAATGTATAGAGTGTCTTATCTGCCTTGACGAACACTGTGTGGTCCTGCTTACGGTCCAGTGTTATATGACTGTAACCCTGCTGGTCCGGCTCGGCCAATATGGCCTGGATTTCATCCTTTGTGAAGGATTTTCCATCCACGGTAATGCCGGTAACCGAATAGCCCTTGTCTGCTTTAAATTTAACATCCAATGTATCCGTGTCACTGTAGGAATATTTTGTACCCTTAGTAATATCAGCATTCTCAGCCCTGGTTATAAGGTTATATTCCGTCCTGACAGAAGTAACCGATACATAATGGTCCTGTTTGCAGTCCACTTCCACCCAGCCGTTCTGCACAGCCTCATTCAAAGCTTTTCCTGACAGATGTACGCCATCCACCGCGACACCGGATATCCGGTATCCCTGCTTGGCCGTAAAATTTACCTTGATAAGAGAATCTGCGTCGTAAGTATATTGTTTGCCCTGGTCAATGGCAGAGTTTGCATCGGAAGCCGTGGTAAGCGTATACTGTTTGGGCATCCATTTGGCAGTGAGGACATAGGTAACCGGATTTATATTTATATCCTTCCAAACATCACCTACAAACAGACTGTCACCCTGCTGATATATCTTACTGCCGGCCTGATTCACATTTGTCTCAGCCAGTTCCCATCCAATAAAATCAAAATGATTCTTTTTCAGGTTCCCTGAACCCTTGATATCAATATAGCTGTTTCCATTCCTGATTGCAGGATGGGTATAGGTTCTGTAGTCAACCGGAGCCATTCCTTCTGCTCCATTGCCGTCATACTTTACCTTAATCTTTGCAGGCGTTGCCTGAATTTTAAATTCCCTGTATTGGTAAGCATCATCCCTGTAAGAGTAATGGAACTGGTTGGTACAGCCCATGGATACTGCTTCCGCATTTGCATCCGAAAAATCTCTGCTTGTATGCTCTGTAGAGATGATTGAGGGCGCGTCTGCAATATCCACATAGATGCCTTCTTCAAACCGTGCTTTTGCCAACTCCGCCTCGGACCTGCCGTTTCTGTGCTCAAAGGTGGTAGGAGTCACATACCCGGCGGCCGGTTTTACATAGAAGGACACCATGTCTGTTCTGTCAGTCTGAAGGACCTGTCCTCTTTCCATCTCCATGAGTCCGCCGCCGTTGATGCTGTACCATAATGATATGTTGGAGGAATCCTGGTTGAATTTGAAATGGAACTGGTTGGCTGCTTCATTGACAATGATGTTGAAATAATCATTGTGCACTACGTTTCCGTACCATATACTGGCCCTTTTACCGGCTTTCAGCGCTTTAACATCCGCTGCTGAATACCATTTTCCATTCTCATTGATATCCTTCACGTTTTGGATTGAAACCACCCTTGGATCTGATACGAACCATGAGCCTCCATATCTTCTGTCTGCTTTTACCCGGAACGTCTCGTCCTTACTTACTTCCACGGTAGTCCTGGTTATATTTTCTTTGCTTATTACCGCATAGATGGAGAAATGCTCCGCCTCAAAGCTTAACGCATCCACCGCTCTGCCGCCGGACACATCCACTGCGTCCCGGACCTCCTCTAAAGCCTTCACATCCGCGGCTTCTGTCTCCACATGAACAATGGACATTTCTTCGGCAGTCTGGCTGGCTTCCTCTACAGGAATTCCTGAAAATGTAACTGTCACAGCGCCTTCCTGGTTCCAGATTCCAGCATCCAGCTTCTGGCTTCCAAGCCACAAATTTATATCATAAGCAGCCACTGATGAAACCTGCTTTCCCTCTTCAGAAGCAGCTTCCTGGGCATTTTCCCGTATGGAATCCTCAAGAGCAGAATCCACCCGTTCCGCAGAAGCGGTCACGCCTTTTGGCAATACGCCTTCAGGCGCGTAAAGGTTTATAATCATACCATCATTCACCACAATGGTATCAGAAAATTCCGGATGTTCGTCTGTTTCAGTGGTATATACCTCAATCTCCAGTTCATCCGTCACATCCTCTATGGTGAACCAGGAGATATCTTCCGCCAAATTCCCCGGATCTGCTGAATCCAGGTCAGCTGAATCCCCCGGGGCTCCTGCCTCTAAGATTTCACCATTGGCCGATACTGACTGTATATCATAGCCAACCTGGGTTTTAACGCCAAATGTAAGGCTTCCGCCTTCCTCAACACCGCGCGGTCCATCTACAATGCGGGCTGTTCCCTGTGAATAGACAACATATGTTACCTTATAACCCTCGAAATCATTCAATGCTTTCAGCGTATTGACCGTGGTGGTATAAACCCTGGCCGTGCTGCAGTACCCGATTCCCACAAGGTCATCGGATGTGGCTGCTTTCACCTTATGGACATCTTCTGCCTCTGTTTCCTCCGGTGTACGGGATGGCTCTGTCTCTATGGTAATCACAGGTGTTTCATCAGTTATGATGTCTCCCGTTGTTTCAGCCGGAGAGGACTCTTCTGTTTTCCCTTCCTCAGTTTCCTTGCTATCGCCAGATTCGCCGGACGGTTCTGAGCCGCTGGGGTGTGCCGGCTGGCTGGGTGTTTCTGCCTCACCGGATGATTCCGGGGTACCGGATGATTCCGGACTGGCGGATGACTCCTGGTTGCCGGATGATTCCGGATTACCGGATGACTCTGGATTACCGGATGACTCCGGATTACCGGATGACTCCGGATTACCGGATGATTCCGGATTACTTGATGATTCTTTACTTCCGGATGTTCCCGCCTCGCTGGAGACATTTGTCTTTCCAGATGTTTTATCTTCATTGCTGCCTTGATTTTCAGCAGTCTCTTTTGTTGTGTTGTCTGCTTGTGCGTTTTCTTTTGGTTCTTCTTTTTCTTTTGTACCCTCTTCAATTCTCACATCTGAATCATGCTTTTCAGGAAGGGATGCTGTCTCATCACCTGTCTTTACAGCAACAACAGGCGCATAGTGACGGTTAATGGATGCAACAGGTGTATCATCCTGTTTCTCAGAATGAATCTGCTCCTTATCTGCATTGTCCTTCTGTTCTATTCCTTCTTTTGCGTTATTGGATATTTCCTCGGACTTATCTGTATTCTCAGGCCGGGAGCCTTCTGATTCCTTTTGAGACTCTTCTGTATCCTGTCTGCCTGTGTCTGTACCCTCTGTTGGTGAAGCAGTTGTTTCCTTCTGTCCTTCCTCTCCTGCAGGTGTCTGTGTCTCCTGACTCTGAGAGGTCTGTTCTGTGGTTTCTGCCGGAGTTGGTTCTACCGGATCTGACTCTGCTGGATTAGCTTCTGACGAAGTCGTTTCCGATGAGTCAGGTTCTGTCGGAACTGCTTCTGTTGGAATCTCTTCTGACGGTGCTGTTTCTGTTGGTATTGTTTCTGCTGGTATTGTTTCTGATGGTACTGTTTCTGACGGTGCTGTTTCTGACGGTTCTGTTTCTGACGGTACCGTCTTCGCCGGCTTGGATATGATATTTACTTCCTCATCTCCAAATGCAGCCTCGTAGCTTTTAACAGTAAGTTTCTTTGTTCTCTTTACCTTCTCCTTTCCATCCTCCATTCTGGTGATGGACGTGGAACAGCTGATGGAGCTTTCTCCATTATTCACATACAGGAATATAATTTCCTCATCTCCGGTGACCATATACATGTCATCCGCATCCTCCGGAAGCCGGACAAATACACGCAGCTCCGCGTCCATGTCTCCTCCGTCGTATTCCGGATAAATCTCATATATATTTCCTTCACCATAAAATAATGCCTCAAACTGTTCTGTTTTGCCGTTGGTAAAGTCAATATTCCCCTCCTGAAGGGGACTTCCTGCAGCAATTGCCTCTTCAATTGCGGTAACCAGGCCGGAACCGCTCATCTCGAAGGTTACGCTGTCAGAAGATTCCGCTGCATACGCTGTCGTAAGGTCTGTACCAATATTAGTGGTAACCATAACCGCAGCAATCATGGCAGCAAGAAATCTTTTGCATAAACCGTAAGGTTTTTTATGCAGTGCTCTTGATCTCCCTTTCTCCTTCATACCATTTTCTCCTCTTCATACTTAGTCCTATGGTACTAATCATATCAAATGGTACGTTATAAGAAGCGTTAGGTCGGCCAGATAATGGAAATTTTCTTAATGTTTATTTAAATTTGAGAGGTAAAAGAACCCCTGGCCATATTGACCAGGGGTTCCTGTTATATTGCTATTTTGTTTTACATTGACTGTAATGGACTGTTATGAATCCTCTTCTTTACGTTTCTTGCTCAACGCTGTTACCGCAACAAAGATTCCTGATAACATCATGGTCAATGTGGTTCTCATAGATGTCTGACCTGTCTTTGGCAGTGGTGCCAACGGCACTTCACCGTCATCAATTAAGGTTACATCTACTGGTGATTCTGGAAGAGGTGCTAACGGCACATCTTCTGGAGTGATGGTTGTGGCACCCGGGCCGCCGGTTGGTGGTGTATAGCGATTATTGCCTTCGGTGTTGCCGCTGGGGCCGCCGCCACCGCCAGGACCAGTACCGCCACCGCCATTAAATCTAAATTGTGCGGTAAACGTGGTACTCTGTGTGAACTCTGCAGCTCTAATTTCATCCGCGTTGGCATAACCCCTGCTTCCGTCTGTCCAGTTATTGAATAAATAGCTTCCAAGGCTGGATACTGTTACGTTAGCATCTGGACTTGCAGGTCTTAGTTCCCTATGGTCATTACCATCTTCTCCTGTAACGATTTCATAGACAGTCTTAACTTCAGTTACCCTTCCTGATACTGTTCCGCGATTTGTGTCTTCCGATACATATTGGAACTTAATCTGGTACTTATCAGGTACTCCGTCTGGTTCATTTGGCACTTCTATACCGATTTCATCAACATCAAAGTATGCGATGAAAGTGGTATTTACCAGATAGGTATTTGACTTCATCTTTGACATGTCAGGAGTGTAGTCATTTACTTCGCTATCGGTCCAGTAGTCAAATGCAAAACCATCCAGAGGTGTTGCGATTGATCCATTCGGACTTATTGCTGTCTTTTCAGTGTAGTTTCCATCTTCGTCCCTAAAAGTATGGACTTCTTCCGCTACACTGACAGTACCCTTCTTCTCATCTGCACTAATATAATAGAAAATTGTCTGGTACTCATCCGGGATATGGTCTCCGTTGTCATCCACTCCGAAGTTCGCTACGTATTCGGATGCCACATACAGGCCTCCCACCTTCGCGATGTCCTCCGGCTTCAGCTCTGCATTCCAGCTTACCACCACTCCATCCTTCGTCCAGTTCTTGAAGGCGTATCCGGTCTCTGCTGTCGCTATGGAGCCTTTCGGTGTTCCGCTTACCGGGCTTACCATATCCGGGCTGTTCGTTGTGCTTCCGTGCTCTGCGTTATCCGGCACGTATCTTATCTCCACTGCCGCGTTCTCTACAAACCGTCCTTTTAATGTAACATCATGAGTAGGCATCATAAATTTACCAGTAGATAATGTTACATCTTCAGTCTCCCAACCAATAAAGGTATATCCTGGAACGCTAGGCGTAGGTTCAAGTGTTACTGTTTCCTTATATTTATAACTTCCACCAGTAGGAACAATAACTCCTTCAGGCAGCGGCTCATCAATTACATATTTTACATCGTAGCTACTTCTCACATAGAACAACTTCATAGTCAGTATATTTTGAATATCCGTTGTTCCACTTGCGATTGTTCCTGCAATACTCGTATCTAGTGTAAAACCTTCCGGCACAGGATCCAAAGCTTGAGCCGAAACTGATATACCAGATTCAACACCTGTGGTCGTTGTGATATCATGTAAGCCAAATCGATCGTTTTCACCAACATAGCTCACTCTTTCAAACCAATGTTGTGTATGGTATATAGCTTTCTTCTCCCGGTAAAAGAATACTGCATCGGGCTTATCTTTTGTTACACTAACAACAGGATCAGATACTAAGGTGTATCCTTCAAAAGATTTAAAGTTAACCGCTAATTCATGATCACTTGTTTCATCTTGTAAAGAACTGCTTCCTGGCACTGCATCTTGTGTTCCCTCCAACAAATAGTTTACAGTGTAAGTCCATTTTTCGACTGGGGTGTATTCAAAGACAATTTCTTGATTGCGCCCAGTAATTTTTACACTCAGTACCGTTGCTTTTGGGTAATAATTTCCAACCGTCTTTGCCACTTCACTAACGGTTGTGCCTAATTCAGCAGTTCCAATTTTTGAATCTGCAATTTCTATCTCTTGATTATCTACAATAGCAACATACTTTACTAAATAATCAACTAAATCAGAACTCTTCCATCTTGCGTATAATACAGTATCCTTTACAATCTTAGATTCATAAATATATTTTTGGGTCAACGCCTCATCTGTGTACCATCCAAGGAATTCATCATCAGCTTTTTCTGGTATTGGAAGGTCAGATAAGACATCTCCCTTTGTTACTGTAATATTGTCAATAGAGTCGCCACCATTTGTTTCAAAACTCACATCATATTTAGGAATCTCCCACTTGGCATAGATTGTAACGCCTTCCGCAGGCATTTTTGAATTCCAGTCTACCTTTGTAGTAAATCCCGGGTCAAGATACCAGCCTGCAAATGTATAGTCGTTATCTATATTGGCTGGCCGACCGGGCTCTCTATTAGGTTTACCAGTTGATAAAGGAGCTTCAAACTTAATTTTTTTGGGGTTCATTGTTGCGCAATTTTCGAAAAATAACTCATAAGAATTACGCGTATAATATAACCACAAGTTATATTCCCAGTAGTCGGAATACTGGTGCCAAGAATCAAAAGTAAATCCGGTTATTGGCATCTTATCTTCCTCGGTCAGATGAACATTACTTGATGCATCAAAGGTAGCATATGTTAACTGTTGACCTTGCGTTAACCCCTCAACATAATAATAGATATTTTTACCACTACCAGCGTTTTTCCTATACATATCCAAATTTTTCGCTGGCATATTTGCTATTAATGTGTATTGAACATTACTATTTTTATCTGGTCCCCAGCCGTCCTTCGCACAAGCCTTTTCCCATTCCTTTGATACATCCACACCATAACGTGCGGTTATTCTTAAAGATGTATCTTCATTCCATTTTCTCTTCTCATACCTATAAAACTTAATTGTATATTGCCCTCTATCATAATATACATTCTTTACTGCCAGTCCATCCGCAGTAATCTTTACACTACCTGCAGATTTTTGGTCGTTAAGAGCAAACCCCTCATACGTTTTGTTCTGAGTCGGAACATTATTCCCTACTGTACCGTTTTTACCATAAGTAACATCTGCTACAGCATATTCACCAACAGTAAGTGTCTCTTTCCAATATACAACTTTATAGTCTGCCCTGGTAGCACCCTTCCACTTTGCTATAACCACAGTGTCCTGCGCTGGCATTATTGCAGGTATATTTTCCCAACCAAGGAATTCATACCCCAACCTGGTAGGTTCTGCTACTGGTTTATCAACGGTTGCCCCATATACAACTTCCGTCGGAGCAATATAACTTCCGCCCTCTCCCGTATCCCAAGTCAACGTGTATAGATTACGCTCATAAAGAACTTCCACAACAGTCATGCCATCTGTGCCAATTGCAACCTGGGCAATAGGCTTTGGCGTAAAGCCTTCATACTCTTTCGCAACAGCCTGGGTATTTAACCCAACCTCTCCTGCCAGAGTTTCAGTATCTACCGGTACAGTTGGCTGGCTTCCATCCGGGTTCAACAGATAGTGTTTAACCTGATAGTTGGCCTCTCCACCTTTATAAGTAACGGTAACTGTTTGATCTTCGCTATATACATCCTTAAAGCTAACCTCAGTTTGATCCGCTATAAAACCTGCTATCTCTGGCGATGTAATATCATAATTACATTTAACACCCGCCTGGACTTCTGCCACCCATGGCTGGGCTGCCGCAGTTCCATCGGAATATATATAGTTTACTGTAAGTCGAATTAAATCAGCCGTCTTAGAATACTGGGCATATATATTGGAATCCGCTAAAATGTTCTGAGGACTGGGATTCCAGCCAACAAAAACATACCCTTCAACTTCCGGTGCAGCAGGCAATATTGCGTCATGCCCTTCTTCCACATATTGTGGTCCTGAAATCAGTACATCGTTCTGACCATCTTCCGCATACCAGAAATTAACTTCATAATAATATCTTTCCTCAGTCTCAATCTCCGCGTATATAGAAAAATGATTTGTAACAAATACAGCCTCATCGTCACCAGCATCTATGTTTGTTACTGTTTCCGCCGTATATGGATTAGGCTCAGCCGTATCCAGACTTAGAGTGCTTATTCCACTGTTTTCGTCGTCCATATGATATACAACTGACTCGCTGCTGTCTATCTCAGTTCCCTCAAACGTAACCTTAACGCTGCCATTAGGCTGTATCTCATTTCCATCAGTATCGAAAAGTTTAACGTCCGCCGCGAATATATCTACCGCTGCCAAATTCTGTCTGTTCAGCTTTTCATTAGCAGCTTGCTTCATCAACTCAAGCTCGCTGTCATCACTAATCGCTGTCGCCTCGATATAACTTCCCTGTGGTACCACACCAGGATTTGCTGTCAATGTTACATTAACATTCTCAGCACCATCTACGGTAGCTGAAAGCTCAATCTGTCCCTTCAAGACCTTAAGTTCTTTTAATCTGGTAACATAAGCTTTCGCCGTACTGCAATACCCCATACCAACTATATCATTTGTTTCAGCCTTACTAACATTTTCTTCCGGTTTCACTTCCTCAGGCTTAGTCACCTCAGATGGAGTACCCGTCTGAACCGGCTCTGTCACCGCAGGTGTCTCAACTGCCGTCGTGGTCTCATCAACCTCTTCCGGAGCTGTTGTGGTTTCTTCAGCAGGTGTACTTTCACCGGGATTTACATCTTCGCCGCCTGCCTCTGTTGTTGCATCCGGAACTGTAGCAGACGTTTCTTCGGTAACATCGGTTGAATCCGTAGAATCCGTAACCTCTGTGGGTTCTGTAGCCTCTGTAGCCTTCTCAGTTGTTTCAGGCTCTTTTTCTTCTGTTTCTACTTCAGCCTCAGTTGTTTCCTTGGGTTCCTCAACATGTTCTTCTGCTGCATCTGCCTTTGGCTGTTCCGGTACTGCGCCTTCCTCGTTATCAGCTACAATGGGTGCATAATGACGAGTAATGGAAGCAACTGGTTCTCCGGTTGTGTTCTGCGGCTCAGCCACCTCAGCTTCTGGGGTTTCCGGTTCCTGAGCTTTTTCCTCAGTGGTTTCCGGTGCTTCTGTCGTTTCAGGCTCAGTCTGCTCAGCTTCTGTTGCAGAATCTGTTTCGCTTTCTGAAGGAGCCTCTGAACTGCTCTCCTCTGCTGAGGTCGGAGTCTCTTCCGGCGCTACAGTGGTTCCCTCATCCGGTGCAGCTGTAGTTCCTTCCTCTGGCGCTACAGTGGTTCCTTCTTCCGGTGCTGCTGTAGTTCCTTCTTCTGGTGCAGCCGTTTCAGATTCTGTGGGAGCTGTAGACTCCTCCATTGCCGGTCCATTGTCTTCCGCTGGAGCGGTGGTTTCCGTTGGCTTGGAGATATAATTGATTTCTTCTTCACCAAAAGCATCCTCAAAACTTTTAACTCTGATAGCTTTTGTTGACTTCAGCTTTCCACCCTCATCATCGTAAATCGTGGTAGAAAAGCTAACCGTATCTTCCCCGTTATTCACATATAAGAAGATAATCTCCTCATCGCCGGTCACCATATACATGTCATCGGCATCTTCCGGCAAACGTACGAATACTCTCAGTTCCGCATCCATACTGCCGCCGTCCGGGTCAGGGAATACTTCTAATACTTTCCCCTCTCCGTAGAACAAACTCTCAAATTTAGCAATGTCTCCATTGGTAAAGTCGAGATCGCCCGGTGATATTACATTGCCGTTTTCGATTGCTTCTTCGATCGCTGTCACCAATTGGGAACCAGTCATTTCGAATGTGACAGACTCTGACGACGATGTAGCTGCATAAGCTGCGTTCAGGTCCGCACCTACATTGGTGCATACCATGGCTGCCGCTAACGCGAAGGCCACCAGACGTTTCCGCATGTTATAAACTGATTTCTTTAACATGCCAGACCTTTTTCGTCCTTCCATACTTACACTCCTCTCATATTTTTTCTTTCTACATGATTCCAGATAAATCCAACTGTCTGAAACTAGTATAGCAAATCGCAGTTACAATCTGGTTACAATTTAAGAAAGTTTAAAATTTTTCTTAAATTAATTATGTAATTATAGATTCCCTCGCTATAATCATAGCAAATAGGGCGTTATACAAAGCGTTATTTACCCCTGTTTTTTCGTTACTTTTTATTTATATCATTGAAATTCTATCCGTTTTTTATAACTTTTCCATGCACCTATATCCATACTTTTCCAATTACAAACCGTTGAAGGCAATCCCAACCAATGAGAAAAAACCTCATTTTCAATTGTAATATCACCAATGTTATGATAAAATGGTTTCAGATACAAACGACACATATTTTTGAGTTTTTTTCTCACAAATCGAGGTGCTATCATGCTAATCCAGTTCAGTTTTAAAAATTTCAAAGTATTCAAGGAGGAAGTTTTGTTGGATTTCCTACCTGCCTCCATTAATGAACATAAAAACACTCTTTTGAAGGACCCGGCTGATGGAGAATGCATCCTTCCCCTTATCGGAATCTATGGTCCCAACAGCGGCGGCAAGTCCACGGTCCTCAACGCTTTATCCTGTCTCTCCTCCCTGGTCACAGCATCTGTAACCGTGCCAACCAGAATCAAAGATGTCCATTGTCTGTTTTCATCAGACTGCAAAGACATCCCCACCCAGTTTGACGTGTTATTCCGCAGCCAGGGATTTCTGTTCCGCTATCAGCTCCAGTTCTTAAAGGGAATCATTGCTGAGGAGAATCTGTTCTACGGAAGTCTGGGTGGAAGTGATACGGGTATTCTTTTTAATAGGAAGGAATCCGTCATCCATCCCGGGCGTGAACTCATCTCCTTCTCCCTTACGGCCGTACCTCCATCGGTAACTTTGCTGTCATGGCTCAATGCCTATACGGACTCCATACATGCCAAGGCTGCCTATTCCTGGTTCAGCAGAATACAGGGCAACAGTCCCAGAGAACTGCCTTCCGATACCGATACGCGCCGGAGGCTGTGCGGTATCCTGCAGGATTTGGGACTTGATATAGCAGATTACAGCATCATACCGGACTCTGACCACAAATCCCCTGCTGCCTTCCTGGTTCACAGTCCTTATGAAAGCTGTACCTATGAACTGCCATGGGAAGAGGAATCCACAGGCACTAAAAAACTGCTCTCACTGCTGCCCTCAGTTCTGGCCAGCCTGGATGACGGCAGCCTGATGATGGCAGATGACCTGGACTGTATTCTGCACCCTCACGCGCTCCGTTATTTGATTGCTCTCTATGCCAGTCATGAGAAAAATCCTCACAACGCGCAGTTGCTATTCACCGCCCACAATACTGCCATTCTTCAGCCAACACAGATGCGCCGGGATGAAATCTGGCTTTGCTGCCGCCAGGAGGGGCAGGATACGGAATTGTACCCTCTCTCCAGTTACAAAAAAGAAAACGGCCTCATCCCGCGTAATGATGAAGCCTATGGAAAGCAGTATCTGGAAGGACGTTACGGGGCCATGCCCAATATACATACCTAGCGGATTGATTATATGGTTCAGATATACAGATACCATATGCCTTCTGTATCATAAACAAAGCCGCCGCAGATTCACTTCTGCGACGGCATATTTAATACCAGCTAATCTATTCTATTGCAAACTTTCTCTGCAAACGTTCTATGAATATGCTTCTCTTATAAACCTCTCCTCATTCCTCTATATCAGGCTCTCCGGCATCACCTGGTAATTAAGCTTCACCTTCCTGCCTCCATCCCAGAGATGCAGGTTCCTGTCAATCCGCTCATAAATCCGCAGGCAATACTCATTGGACGTGCCGTTTAGCATAACCAGATATTGGCTGGGATTATAGCAGGTAAATAAATCCCCTTTCCTGAGGGACTTTCCGATGGCATCGTGGAGCTTCTCTGACGCGGTTTTTAAAAGCTCTCCTCCTGTATCCAGAGGCTTTCCCTTGGAATCCAGCAAAGTGCAGCACAGAAGTACACTGGAAAAATCCACCCGCTCCGCCATACGGGCCAAAAGCCGGTAACAGTCGATAAAGGCCGGGTATGCACAGTAGTAAGGCCCGTTAATCCGGTCCCTCTCATGAAGGCTGTCCCTTATATCCTTAAGCGTGTCGGATGTATAACGAATCTGTCCGCTCATGATGCGGAACCGTTCCAGCATTTTCTCGGAAGGAGGCAGTCCCTGTTCCTCAAAATACTGGGAAACAGCTGTGTCATATACCTGCATGGCCTCCTTGAACCGCTTCATGGCAATGAGGCAGTCTATTTTCATAATCTGGCATTCCTCATACGGATACAGCTCGCAGGCATAATTACATATCTCCAGAAGTCCGTTATATTCCCGGTTTTTTTTCATGAGACTGCTGGCAGCCCGCAGACAGCTGAAATACAGCTCCTGATAGCGGACTCCCACCACTGATACCCATTTCTCACCTGCAAGCTGGGCTAAAAATTCTCCCTGATACAGACTGCAGGCCCGTTTTAAGAGTGCCTCGTCATGGGTGCGCAGGGCCTCCTTTGCCGTATTCTCAAAATCCCTGGCATCAATGTACACCGGCAGTTCCCCGCCGTCCCATCTGTAGATTCCTCCGTCTGTGCGGATATATTCCCGTGGCGGCAGCTCACTTCCCTCCAAAAGTTTGCGGAGCCGGAATACCGTAGCCCGTAAACTCCCCGAAGGATTGGAGCATTCACCATTTCCGTAGAGCATATCCAGAAGCTCCTCCCGGTGTACGCCCTCCTCACCCGAATAAAGCAATATAAGTACCAGCTGCAGTACCTTTCCCGAAGGTCCTCCGGGAATCTGCAGGGGCTTTCTGTTATATTCCAGCATGATGCTTCCCATCATAAAGACGGTCAGGCCTTCCCCGTCTCTGGCCGGATAATATGTACCTTCCTCCTTCATTTGTATCCCCCTTGTAGCAAAGCGTTATTTAACATATAACACATTTTACTACAGATCTCTTTATTTTTCCATTATTTATCCTTCATAAACCAAAAATAGTAAGGGACCTCAACCAAAAGCATGACACTCCAGCCTATGGCGCAGGCATATGCAACCCCCATTAGTCCGATTCCGGGCGTCAGCAGGTATACAAATACCACTCGCAGGCTGGTCTGGACAAAGGTTCCCAACAGTGTCACGCTCATGTTTCCCATTCCCCTGAAAAATCCCTGAATCCCATTGGTAAATGCAGGAAACACATAAAATAACGCCATCAGTCCCAGGTAACTGCTGCCCAATGCCACAATTCCTTCATTTCCCGCCGTTACAAACAGCCCCATAAGCGGCCTTCTGAACAATGTAATGGTTATGCAGATAAACACCCAGTAACATGCTTCCAGCATAAGGCCTCTCCTGAATCCCTTCCGGATGCGTTCCTTCCTGCCCGCCCCTCTGTTCTGCGCCACAAATGTGGTAATTCCATGCGAAATGCTCTGCTCAGGGGTAAAGGCATAGTCATCAATACGGTTGACCGCGTTGAAGGCCGCAATCATATCCACGCCCAGGGGATTGACAGCACCCTGAATCAACAGCTTTCCGATGGGCTGGCAGGATTGCTGCAAGGCTGTAATGCTGCCGTAACGCAGTGTCTGCCTGAGAAGCTGCCTGTCCATGGTGAACTCTCCCCGTCTCAACTGCAGCATGGGAATTTTTCTGTATACATATGTTATACAGAGAACAGCTGAGGCCGCCTCCGCTGCTACCGTGGTAACAGCAGAGCATACAATGCCAAATCCCAGCCCCCCAATAAAAATCAAATCTAAAACCGCGTTTAATATAGAAGAAAAAGCTAAAAACTTAAGTGGTGTTTTGGAATCACCCACACTTTTAAGGGCAGCCGATACCGCGTTATAAAAGTAAGTAAACGGCGCTCCCAGAAAAATAACAGACAGGTAAGAAGCCGCCTTGCCCAGTATCTCATCCGGCACTCCCAGTGCTCCCAGCAGAGATTCTGAGAAAAATCCTCCAAGTATGGCTATTATCACCGAAAAATAGCAGCCGAATATGACTGTTGTAGACATTTCCCGTTTTAGCTTTTCTTTCTGTCCTGCTCCATAGAACTCACTCATCAGCACAGACGCACCCATACAGATACCCGATATGCCGAGTATGACAATATTCATCACCGGACTGGCCGTACCTTCCGCTGCCAGCGCTTCCTTTCCTATGAATCTGCCGGCGATGATGGAGTCCACTGCATTGTAGGTGAGCTGGAACATATTTCCCAGAATCAGGGGAATGGAATAGTCCACCAGATGTTTCGTAATGCTGCCTTCTGTCATGTTAACTGCCGCCATATGGTACTCCTTCTGACACTCATTTTATGTAAATACACTTACCGCCCAAAAGGCCCGGCAAGACCTTCTGAATCTTTTCAACCTTCTGCCGGGCCTGAATCTATAAAGAATGGATCGATAATGATATTCTGTTAATAACTGCGCAGCTTATCTTCATCATCCTCCGTGGTCTTATCAATGGAGCGAATCTCCACATCATATCCAAAATGATCGTCTACCTTCACATAAACCTTATCCCCCATCTTGCGGCCTCTTATGGCCTTGCCCAGGGGCGAATCAATACTGATTAATCCCTGAAGGGAATTACCTCTGACAGTAGTTACAAGTTTATAACGTTCCGTCTCATCATCATCAGGAATATAGACCTCCACTGTATCTCCCAGGCCCACTTCGCCTTCCCTGGAATTATCGGATATAATTCTGGCGGTTTTTATCATTTTCTCCAGATAGCGAATCCTGCTCTCATTCCTGTTCTTATCCTGCTTGGCTGCCTTATATTCAAAATTCTCACTTAAATCCCCATGGGCCCTGGCTTCCTTCACTGCTTCCAGGGCTTCCCTGCGGACCACTAATTTGCGGTATTCTATTTCTTCCTGCATTTTCTTTATGTCATTGGCTGTCAGATTATCATACATCCTATTATTCTAAGTCCTTTCTTTTCCGGAACCGCCGGAATCATTTTTTCAAAATTCTCTCTCCGCCATGCTGTTAAGCCTTGCCTTGGGGCTACGGATATTTCCGGAGCTGTCCGCCGGCGCTTAAGTCATACACATTTCCGGGAGCCAGGTTTCCATAATCCACATGGGCAATATATGGATTGGCCTTATTATAATAAGCGGCAAAAATGCGCTCCACATCCTGGTTTGCCGTGGTCTTAAAACACTGGTCCACCATCGTCTGGGGCATCAGCCCTGTCACGGACAAGTCCACCTTATACCAATTGCCTCCTGCTTCCACGTAAACAAACATGTGGTCCTTATCATTATCGTCCGGCGCACAGAAGCAGTTAAGGCCCATGGACCTGGCAAGCATCTGGTAAGCCACGGAAATGCCTTCGCAGACAGCTTTATGATTCACCAGGCAGCCGTAGGCTGTGAAGGACAGGTCTCCGGAAGTGTCCTCCCCGTTCACAAACCGGTTATACAATCCTGTATCATAGGTACAGCCCGAGGCAATATAAAGAGCCGCATGCTTTGCCCGTTCCAGTTCACTGACATCTCTCCACCGGTAGCTGTTCAGATAATCCCGGATCACCAGGGCCAGGGCATTGCGCCGCTGTTTATAGATATCGCTTCCCACATTTTCCTGATACAGGGCCACCTGGCCCAGCACCAGAAGGCTGTCGCCGTCCACAGCCATTTCCCCTGTTCCTATCTGGTCGCTTTCCCCGTACAATGCCTTGCACAAATCATCGGAAAGCCCAAAATAATTGTACAGCCCATAATTATAATCCTGGCGCAGGCGCCTTTCCATCACAGGCTCACCCTTTGCATTCCATCCCATGATAACGTCCACATATTGAAGCCCGGCCTGGTCCAGGTAGTCCTTCAGAGGGTAATTGGCATCATAGGACGCTTCCCATCCTCCAACTGTCCACGCTCCGTCCGGTCCCACCTGGTACCCGTCCGGTGTGACTGTGTCCGTCAGCATCCTGCCGTTTGCGTCAAAATAATACCATTTTCCATCCGTGCTCTGCATCCATCCCCTGGCATAGGAACCGTCGTCCTTCTGGTATCTCCATGATCCGTCCGCCTGGGACCAGGCTCCCGCATACACAGGGGTGGTTAATAAAAAGGCTGCTGCGGATGCCGCTGCCAGCAGCCGTATCATTGACCGGCCTATATTTGAGTGCTTTATGCCCGGTTTCTTCATACCGAGTTTCTTCATACCAGGTTTCTTCATACCAGGTTTCTTCATACCAGGTTTCTCCGCTTGCTTCATGTCTGCCTGCCTCCTGCCGAATCGTCTTACCATAATCTGTCTCCTGCTTTTATAAATTATTTATTTTCCCTTTAGTTTCTTTATTGATTCTTTAGCGTGTGCTCAAACTTTGGCCACATTTTCCCTGTATAGTAATACTTGTAAGGCGATAGACCTTTTACTATACAGGAAAACACTTTTTCATACCTATGACCGGCAGCTCCCCTTCTGCCGGTCCCCTCCAAATGAAAGATAAGTTTACCGATTCAGGTAAACTTATTTTTTTATGCGCATATGCTATAAAGAAATCATTTTTACAGGAGACCATTATGGCCAACCAATCCGTCACTCCTGCTGACATCTTTGCTGATTTGCTGCGCTTTCGGGCCCCTGCCGCCATTGCCTGGGTCAGAGGCGGGGATGCCGCGCCTAACTTAAGCGGCCTGGTAAAATTCTACCAGACTCCTTACAGTGGTGTGCTGGTGGAAGCCGAAATCTTCAATCTGCCCAACAAACAGGAACCCGGCTCCACAGACTTTTATGCCATGCACATCCACCAGAACGGTGATTGCTCTGATGACTTCACCAAAACAGGGGACCACTACAATCCGTCCGGCGAACCTCATCCGGACCACGCAGGCGACCTGCTTCCCCTTCTTGGAAACGAAGGTTATGCCTGGCTTTCCTTCTATGACAAGCGCTTCTCCACAGATGACATTATCGGCAGGTCCATCGTCATTCACAGTCATGCCGACGACTTTACATCCCAGCCCTCAGGAAACTCCGGGACCAAAATCGGATGTGGTGTCATTGAAAAAGCGGATTATCTAAAAGTATAGCACAATGGCAGGAAAATATCATCCCCGCAGTTTTCACAAAAACATCCGGGATAAACATTCAGAAAATACGGCAGAACAAATTAAAAGCAGAAAGTACCGGATACCGCCATTAATACGTGCGGAATCCGGCACCCTCCAGGATATCCAGGTCCCGGAATACAGCAGCTGCCGCTGTCTCGTACTCTTCCAGTCTCTGGGATTTCTTTATTCTCTTAATATATTTTCCATTGTCGGAAAAGATCTGAATCATACAGGCCCACAATTCCTTCATTTTAAACAGGACGTTTCTGTCTCCGGACATGATTTGGCGGTAGCCCTCGTATATCATCTGGTGGAATCGCTTTAAGGTTTCTTTGTCAGTTCCCGAACCATCGGAATTCGTCCCTGCCGCAATCCTGTCCAGCAGTCCGGGATTGGATATGATTCCGCGGCCCAGCATTACTCTATCCAATTCCGGATAATCTCCGCATAATGTCTCATAGTCAGATATAGTAAATATATCCCCATTATAGCACACCGGTGCCCGGCTGCCGTCAAACCCGCCGCGAAATGCCGGCATATTTGGGGTATTCTTATAATAATCCGTGCGGACTCTGGGATGAAGGATTAATTCCTTCAGCGGATACCGGTTATAAATTTCTAAAAGTCCCGTGAATTCATCCGGCGATATCAGCCCCAGCCTGGTTTTCACAGACACCTCCATGCCCATCTCATCCATCTTCCCGCACACCTCGTCCAGAAACCGGTCCAGGCTGTCCGGCCGCCCCAGGAAACCGGCCCCCTTCTGTTTGGATACCACGGTGCCTGATGGACAGCCCAGATTCAGGTTTATCTCAGAATATCCGTACTCCTGTAATTCCTTTGCTGTCTGTATAAAATCCCCTGCCTGATTTGTGAGTATCTGCGGGACAACGTACATACCCTGGTTGTGTTCCGGCAGGATGTCGTTTAACTCCCTGAAGCTTAGTTTGCTGTTGGCCTTTGGAGACAGGAATGGGGTGAAGTACTTGTCCATGGCATGATAGCAGGCATGGTATGCATTGCGGTATATATAGCCGGTAAGGCCTTCCATGGGCGCTAAATAATATTTCATAGACGGATTATCCCTCTCATTCATTTTTATTGCTGTTCTCTGTTTTGTAAATCATTTTCCGTAGAACCTGTTAAATCCATTTTAACTCCATACCTTCCCTGCAAAATATGATTTGGAGACCAAACAAATATTGATATCTTTCTGAGTGTAAAAATTGCATTATCTTTTCTCTATCATTCTGAATAGCCTCTTCACTTGACCACCAACCTTTACATTCAATAATCAAAATATTATTTTCGTTATTTCCCCGTTTATGTAAAATCAAATCCGGATAACAGCCATTAGGCCAGCCTGGCAGCCGCTTAATCATATCAATATCCCGATTATATTCCGCATCTAAATCATATTTTTTTAGAAAGCTGTTTGATTCTATATATTTATTTAAGTATGTACCAAATCTAAAACAAATACTGCGTTCATGGGCATGGACATCTAAGTATGTCTTATCACTAATCAGACTGCTATCCACTAAATATAACTCATTTCCAGCTTTTTTTAGGCACTTGATAATTTCTTCTTTCAACTTTTCCTTAAAATCTATTTTATATATTTCTCTGTGGTCCTCACCGTATTCACACATAATTTCCTCATTTCTAACGGCAGGTATCGTTAGCCGCTGTATCTGCAAACAGCTGGACAGAGATAAATAACCAGCAACCAGCCTAAGTTACTCCTCTTCAAAAACAGAACCCCCAGGAAGCTGCAACTCCCTGAGGGTTCGTCTGTGCATCATTGGAACACATTCGCTTTTCTGCTGTGATTATATTACGCCATATAATTAAAAATGTCAATATGCTGTTGACTCTTTCCAGCAGGAAGGAGGTGCTCACATGGACTACATAATAGCTTTCCTTATCTCAGTCTTGGCAGGTATCGTTGGCCACTTTATCTGCAAATGGCTAGACCGGGATAAATAGCAACAGCTAGCCTAGGTTATCCCAACCACCAAGTATTTCCTATATCTTCAAAAAGTCTTATTCCGTAAGCGTTATATTAGAATTTCCCAGCTTTAGAGGCTTCCTCAATGGAAACGGTGAAGGGCGGTTTTACTAGGGTTTGAGGGGTGTTTGTGCGCTATGAGTGTGCTACTCTGCACTATCGACAACAATTCAATACATGAGCCAAATAAAAGCATTCTCATACCTTTTATTCTTATTTAAATCCCTCATATACAAAATAGACTAAATCCATATTTCTTTTATTAGTCAATGGATCTTTTAATTCTATTTCTGTTTTGACCATTTGAATAAGTGATAAAAGCATATTACGAACAACACTAGCCAATTTCAAAGTCTTACTATATAACAATTCAGGATTCATATAGGGCAACCCATCTATCTCCTTAAAAGAAAATTCTCTATGCTCTAATGTGTTTCTAATATTAGCATAATCTTGAGCATCAGGTGAAAGTAATTCGTTAATTTTCATTTTATCTTTTGTGTTTTCTCTATATTCTTTTCGCAACCAATAAATATTGTATAAATACTGATTTTTATATTCAAGTAAACTATTTGCATCTGCATCCTTCATATTCCATATGCTATTAATATTCACAGCACGTTCTTCTCCTGAAAGACCAAAAAATTTATAAATAAAAAATGCCACTTTGTCAAAATAAGAATACAAACACTGAAATACTTGTGCTAGTTCATGTAAAGTTTCATCTTTATCTAAATCCCTGCAATCATATATTTTCTTTCTTTGTAAAATATACAACTGAAATAAGTTATTGATTGAGCATATCTGAACATGTGATAAGCCCAATTCTTTATTTAACTTAGAAATATCTATATCAAAAATCGCTTCCTTATAATTCCCTAAGTCATTCAAATAATTAAGATATAATGTGTTTATGACACACCAATTTTCATAAGATTGTTCAAATAATTCTATTTCAGTAAAAAAAGCATAGGGGTCATAATTTGCATCTTTTCCTTGTACAATATTATTGATATATGCTGTTTGCATTTCCATATATTGAAATTTTTTAGCTTCAAAAAAATCATGACCACTATCTAGATTATCTAAATCTATATCAAAATACAATTCATATAATAAATTAAAAACCATACAATATTTATCTGGTTCTAACCCTATTAGTGGATTGTGGTGTTCTATTCCTAGTGCAAAATTTCCTATTGCCATATCAAAACAATCATCAATCTCTAATGCTCGTCTAAAATAAAATAGTGCATTAATACTTCTAAACTGATTGCTAAATTCATTGCCAATGTTAACATAAAGTCTGCGTATAACTTCATTAATAAAATAAATATCAGAATCTAATAACTCTTTATTCTCCTCATATAATTTAATTCCTTTTAAATAATAATAGATAGCTAAATAATATTTATCATCATTGCGAAAAATTGTTTGAATTCTATCGTCACTCTCATAATATTCAGAGTAATATAATCCTATATTATATAAAAAAGAAATCTCATGTTGTAGTGTTTCAAAATCCAATTTACCATCTTGGTATCGCTTTGCAAAAGCACTTACATTATCAAAGGTTTTATTTTCAAAAAAGTCAACCCATTCAACTTTAGTCATTTAATCACCCCTTGCTTTAGTCATTACACAAAACATATTTAGCTTAGAAGCATTTTTGTTATCAAAACTATAAGATATAGTTTTTTAAAAATATACGGGTTTTGTGCTATTAGTATGCTATTCTGCATTATTCATGACCGTTAATACTTCTAATTACTATGTAACTTATTTCACTGACTTATCCTAATTACAAATTCTCTAAATATTATCCTTTCTATTATCCTGAATTATTATCTCTTATTTAATCCATCGATTTAATATTAGTAAAAAATCATCCCACCCTAGAATAATAGTAAAAATAGAACTAATTAATCCAATAAAAACTATTACATTACTTATAACTCTGAATATTATATTAGCCTTTATCTTTTCGCCTCTATTTGCACTTAATATACCTAGCCAATTCAAAATATCAACTGGCAGATATACTATCCAGCGAATTCCTTCTCCTAAGCAAGTAATTGGATTGTATAAATTCTTTTTTTCAAGTTCCATTGCCCTTTCTAAATTTCCAATATGTCGCTTCAAAGCATCTTCACATAATCCCATTAGCTGGTTTATTCTTTCTCTCATGATACTATTATCCATTGATACCGCCGAGCGAATTTCTGGCATAATATTCATAAATAATTGATAGTTTCTCCCTTTCATTCCTCTTAATGGATCTCTAAATTCACTAAGAACACCATCTGCGCCTAACTCCTCTTGAATTCTATCAATATCCCTAATGACCATATTATATTTTTGATTGTCAAATCGGAATGTAGTAAACAAATCGTTAGCCATATCAAAAAAATTATTATTGAAATTAAAGGTAAATTCACACCGCCGATTATACGCGGCAATTCTATTACGTTTAATTAAAAAACCTACCAATATCAATGCAAAAACAACAATTATTGGTATAATATGGCTTATCATATCTTATTTCCTTTCATGTTAATCCCCTAATTTTCATAACAGTCTTATCCAATACTCATTACGTGATGTTAACATCACGTTCTAAATATTTAGCAACGAATTATATTTTCTATTCCAGCCGCTATACAATCTTTCCTGAATCTCTCATAGTAAACGTAGCGTCAAAGTCACAGTCTAACAACTCCGCTATCTTCCTCAATTCCTTTTCCGAGAAATTATCATCCCGCAATTTATTACTCAAATTATTTCCGCTATATCCAAGCTGTTCTGCCAAGTCCTTTATCTTCATGTTTCTTTCTATCAATAAAATACGGATTTTTGAAGCCATAGCCATAGAATCACCCCGTTTTGCTTTTTATAAAGATTATACATGAATAGATGTGAAAAATCAAAGTACCGTGTGAATTGTAATTTATTTCTGATGATGCCATGTTGATTTTTCACAGATTAGTATGTATAATCACAAGTATAAATGTGATTACAAATCTATGTTTGTGAATCAAGAAAGGAGAAGTCTATTTGTTAAATTTTTATAAACTCTAATTACTAATTTTACAAAGGCGGTGGTTCCTATATTTGAAATTGAAAAAAATCTCTCTCATTATATAACCAGAGAATATGAGAAACTAGAGTCCAAAGACAAACAACGAAACTTTATTGAGCAATTCCGTTTTCTTATGATGTCAAATGACTTTGATTTTCAGAATTTTTACTCCAAGAAAAGTTTAGACAGCAGGGAATTTTATTCCATAGTAGACACACTCTACCAGCTTAATAATCTGTGGATGCTATCGGAATTTGTAAGTTCCAATAAACCATTGCTGATATACGAGATTCAAAAAATGGGAAATTGGCAGGGGCACATGGATTTTACAGAACCTTGTAGATTAGGGCACGATACCATGCTTGCAAGGATATTCACAATTCTGCAACATTTCAATCTAAGCACAAACATATCGTACCAAAATTCACACAATACCACACATAGTTTAAAAGTTCAGGAAGCTTCTGGCTGTATTGCCGCAACACCCAAAATATCTCTACAAGGAAAATGGGTGGAAGAGTACGGTTTCCCTATCGGTTCCCATATTTCTGTGGAGTGCTTTCAAAATAAGCTGGTCATACTTAAAAATTAAACTTCCAGCTAATTATTGTCTGTCGCATAGTCACAGGAACAGATTCTATTCAAGTCTGTTCCTGTGATTTTTGTTATTATTTTTTCATTCTAACGTTCCAGACTTTTTTCAATCCTGAATATCTTCCCTTTTAAATCCTGCTGTTTCTCGTATAATTCATTCCGCTTTTTACATATCTCCTGATTTGCTTTTAATGCTTCTCGGATTCCGCTGTACACTTCCGGCTGTACCTTTTTATAATCAGCAGTTACCTTACGGATTTCATTATTGTTTTCTTTCAGGTTGTTGTTCATGATAACCCACTGTATCAGGTTTTCCGCTTCCTGATCCTCTGTCAGATTAACATATTGCAAAATCTTTGCACAAAGACGAACCATGATTTTCTTTTCCATTTCCGTCATAAAATACACACCTACCTTTCCATTCCTTTCCTGCTCTTATGGTTGCTGTCGTAGATTTCTGCCGCCTTTTGACGCTCAATGATAGAAATAACCTTATCCTCACCTAAAGCTGTTTTTAGCCGTTTTAAATCGCCGTTCTGCTCCTTTAAATCTTCATTTTCATGCACCACATGATCCAAGTGGTACTCCAATCTTTTTACCTGTTGACGGACTTGTTCCAGGCGGTTTCCGGCGGCTTCCAATTTGCGGCTCAAATCAAGATTCTGAATCATTATGGTTTGTACAATTTCCTTTAGTCGGGCAACAAGCGGCTCCGCTTTCTTTTCTTTATAAGCTTTGATACTCGTGAATGCGGTTGGCTCCGGCAACTGCCATTCGGTTCCGGTTTGTATTGCCTGAATATTTTTGTTTACTTTCGACCGGCTGGAAACAATCTGGCTCAACTCTTTTTCAGCCTGTATTATTTGTGCCTGTTTCGTCTTAGCCTGTTTTTCTGTAGTACGGACTTTTTTAACCGATTCCTCTATCTGCTTCTCTAAATTCTGGACTTCCTTTTCCCGCTCTTGCTTCTCAAAATCCAATACGCTCAAATGCTTCCGGTGTGTCCCCAACTTCACCCATTGGATTCCATGACGCTCCATGACAGAAGATAACTGTTGCTTCTCTGAATCAATCCATAGCCTCCACTCTGTTTCCTGCCGATTACTTCCCTCAAAGCCTTGTGCCTTTAACGCCTGTTTCAATGAAATTCTGGTATCTAATCCCCTGTTGCTTCCAGTCATATAAGGTACAAAGTCGATATGTAAATGGGGCGTTTCTTCATCCATATGTAGGTGCGCCGAGAACACATATAGATTAGGATTCCTTTTTTGAAAATCCTGCATAAATTCATCTAAAATCTGTTTTGCAAGTTCTCCATATTCACCCCTGACATTCATATCATCCTTGTTGCCAATCTGGAATACGGCTTCATGAAATAGTTTCTCCTGTTTGCCCGTCCTGATTTTGTCATAATAATTATCAATCATACGGTCTTTGCGTGTCTGCTTCTCGTTGTATCTTTTAACTGCATCATCAAATAAAGTATGGTATACTTGTTTCAGACTTTCATTACAATATTCTATATTATTTTTTGTCCGTTCAGCGTCAACATTCTCTGCTGTAAATGCTCTCCTGTTATGGGTAAGTGAGCCTTTCCCCATCATGCCGCTGATTGTACGTTCCATGAGTTTCCCCCTTTCTTCCGGGCAAATGGGGCGGCGTTTAAGCCGCCATAGCTTTGTTACTTTCGTCGAAAGTAACGCAAAAGCACTTTTGACAGGTTCCCTATCAAAAATGCGAACCTGCAAGCAGGTTTTGCGCCCTGCCGGGGGCTGTCCGGCTGACGCCGCTCACGGCTTTACAGCCGTTTGTTTCTGCCTGCCCTGTTCTGCCAAGCCCCTACATAATCAAGGTGGCAAGATTCCCTATTCCTATAGATATGGCAATCTTGCCATCTTCTTTTTTATAAAGTCCAATACCACTGATTCCCTATTTTGACAGAATCCACATTCAATTCTTTTTTAGCATTCCAAAGTGTTTTCTTACGGATTCCACGGTCTTTTGCTTCTTCCTCTATATCCTTACACGCCATCTGTCCGTCTGCTAAAATTTCCTTTAAAAATTCCTTTGCACTTTTTGATTTCTGCCCTCTGCATTCACCGGAAAGTAAATCATCCACACTGATGTCATATTCCCCTGTCCACTCAAAACCGTTTTGTTTGTCCAGACGAAATGCTATCGGTTTTGCTTCCGGTGCCAATGAGCTTTTCACCTGACAAACTACTCTGACATCTGGGTCATCTTTTATTCTGCCAACAATCAATACACTTCTTGCCGCCGCCTGAAAATCAATGGAACCAAGACCACGATAGGAAGATTTCCCGCCGCTGGCTTTATTCATATGACCGATTAGGACAATCGCACAATGATACTTCTCTGCCAATGTAGAAATACGCTTCATCACAGGTCTTATTTCATTCGCCCGGTGCATATCAACATCAGCACCTAAATAACCTTGTATGGGGTCAAGCACTGCCAATTTGGCAGACGTTTTGACGATAGCTTCTTCCAGTCTGGAATCCATCATGGTCAATGCTTTTTCCTTATCATCAATCACCAAAACCTTTGAACAGTCTGCCCCTGCCGCCGTCAACCGTGGCTTAATGGTATCGCCCAGGCCGTCCTCTGCCGTCTGGTAAAGAACATTCATAGGCTTTCTATCTGGTTCCTCCATATCCTCAATGTCAAGCACTGTCCCCGATTTATCAAAAGGCAGCACCGCTTCCCCGCAGGTCAGCTTTGCAATAATCTGTAAAGCAAGTGTTGTCTTTCCCTCGCCCGGATCACCCTGAATAATCGTAACCTTACCAAAAGGAATAAATGGATAGAGAAGCCATTCCACCTCTTCCTCCGGCACTTCATCCATACGAATCAGTTTTAATTCTGCTTTATTTTTTTCTTCCACTTTGGCACCTCTCTTTCAAATTTGTGTTGATTTTTGGAGAAGCCGCCTGTATACTAATACTGTGAGATATTGTAACGGCGGCTTGCCCCTGTTACCATGAAAACTCTTGCCTGCTATGCAAGGGTTTTTTCATTCTCTGTGTTTTCTTCATCCGGTTTAAAGTATCCGGTTTCCTCCCATACTTTCCGGTCTGGACAGTAATAATTGTACTCTGATGAATTTTCCAGCTTAACCGCATATCCAAATGTAAAAATCCCATTTTGTAAACCATAGCGTATGTATTGTGCGTCTTTCCCAATTGCTTTTGCGATTTCTGCTATGGGCACATTTCTTCCTTTAAACTGTGGTAATTCTACATAGTACCTGATTCTTTCCATCCAATCCCTCCCTACTGCCTTAGAATGTCTTTCATACTTATTCCAAGTGCTTCTGCCAGCTTGTACGCTACCACCCGGGAACAGCTTTTTCCTGCTTTAATGCAGGAGATTGTTTGTCTGGACACCCCGCTCTTTTCAGCTAACATACGGATATTCATTTCCTGTTCGCCCATTTTAATCTGCATTTTTGTTTCGTCTAATCGCATGATTTACCTCCTTTATTTCTAAAATATGTACTTTTAATACACATTTAATTATATGTATTTATTTTTCATATGTCAAGCTTTTTTTATAAATATATGTACTTGTAATTCGTATTTTTATATGATATGATAAGGGTGGAGGTGAACAAATGATAGAGAATCAAAATAATATCGGACAGAGAATCCGGGTAGCCAGAAAACAGAAAGGTATCAATCAGACAGAATTAGCGAACCTTTTAGGAAAATCGCTCCGCACGATACAAAAATATGAAAGCGGTGAAATTGAGGTTTCCATTGCCATGATTAACGAGTTGGCAAAGGTGCTTGATACCACATCTACATTCCTAATTGGCTACGAGCATGACGAAAAGAATATCCATAGTCTTTCAGATATTATGGACTTTCTTTTCAAGCTGGACAGAGTAAAAGGCTTGAATTTCAATATTGATGTAAAGCGTCCTCCCAATTATGACGAATGGGAGTGTTCTATTACATTTAATGGTAAAGACAAGTCAGCAGATTTCAATGCAGATATGTGTCTGTTTCTGGAAGAATTTGCAGAGTACCGGGAAGAATTTCAGAATAACCGTATCAGCGCCAAACGGTACAAGGAATTACAGGACAAAGACCTTGCCTATTATTCCTCTACCACGCTGGAAGAAAAACCAGAAGAATAATTTTTACAAATGTTCCTTGAAAATAGAATACGAAAAGAAAGGATGATTGTATGGCAAAAACATTACAAAGAGCAAACGGAACAGGAAGTGTCTATAAACTTTCAGGCAAACGCCGCAATCCGTGGCGGGCAGTTATTACGAATGGTTGGGCATACAGTGAGGAAAAAGGAAAGCTGGTACAGAACCGGGTAACAATCGGCTATTATCACACCAGAGATGAAGCGGTTCAAGCCCTTGTAAACTACAATTCCAGTCCTTATGATATTCAGACCAACTCTGTCACCTTTGAAGATGTATACGAGTTGTGGAGTAAAGACTATTTTCCTACTCTATCCACTATATCAAGTGTGCGGACTGTCCAAGCCGCTTATAATTATTGTACTCCCCTTTACAAAATGCGAATGAAAGATATTCGTGTGGAGCATTTAGAGGGAACCATACGTGACGCAACTGTAGGCAATGCTACAAAAGGCAGAATCAAATCGCTGTTCAATATGATGTACCGTTACGCAATGAAACATGAGATAGTCCAAAAAGATTACGCACAGCTTTGTAACGCTGTCAAACGTGAAGCACCAGAAAAAGAAGTCATTCCCTTTACACCAGAAGAAATTAGCCTGCTCTGGGATAATGTAAACGAGGTTCCTTTTGTGGATATGATTTTAATAGGAATTTACAGCGGCTGGCGACCACAGGAATTAGCGACCTTAAAAACAGCAGACATTGACCTGGAAGCCAATACCATGAAAGGCGGTATGAAAACAGACGCAGGAAAAAACCGTGTTGTACCAATTCACCCTATTATCCGCCCTCTCATTGAAAAACGCTTCTCACCAGAAAATGAATTTCTGTTCAATGACGATAACGGACAACAGGGAACCTACATGACCTATGACAAATATCGGGGCAGATTCGTAAAAGCCATGAAACGCTTGAAGCTGACCCACCGACCGCACGAAACCAGACATACTTTCATCACAAAAGCCAAAGAATGTCATGTAGACGAATACATATTAAAACTCATTGTCGGTCATGCCATAACAGATATTACAGAAAAAACCTACACTCACCGGACAATGGAGCAACTCCATAAAGAGATATGCAAGATAACAAAATAAGAGATGTTTCACACGGTAATCACCATGAAAAACATCTCTTATACATTAACATTTTAATTCTAATCATTTGTGCGCTACGCATGTGTGCTACCTGTGCGCTACTTGTGTTCTACACACTCAAATTCAGCACTTTTCAGCACAACTCACAACTTCTCAAACCCTTATAAAATGGGCTTTTCTTAGAATTTCCCTTCCTTCGCCGCTTCCTCAATGCTAACCGCAATCGCCACCGTCATACCAACCATTGGGTTATTGCCGGCACCGATAAGACCCATCATCTCTACGTGTGCAGGCACGGAAGAGGAACCTGCGAACTGAGCATCTGAATGCATACGTCCCATTGTGTCAGTCATACCGTAGGAAGCAGGGCCGGCTGCCATGTTGTCAGGATGCAGGGTACGGCCTGTACCGCCGCCGGATGCCACGGAGAAATACTTTTTGCCCTTCTCTACGCATTCCTTCTTATAGGTTCCTGCAACCGGGTGCTGGAATCTGGTTGGGTTGGTGGAGTTACCGGTAATGGAAACATCCACGCCTTCCTTCCACATGATAGCAACGCCTTCTGTTACGTCGTTAGCGCCGTAGCAGTTAACCTTTGCACGAAGTCCCTCGGAGTAAGACTTTCTCCACAGCTCCTTAACCTCGCCTGTATAGTAATCCATCTCTGTCTCTACATAGGTAAATCCATTGATTCTGGAGATAATCTGTGCAGCGTCCTTTCCTAAACCGTTCAGGATAACACGCAGTGGTTTCTGACGGACCTTGTTTGCCTTCTCAGCGATACCGATAGCGCCCTCAGCAGCAGCAAAGGACTCATGGCCTGCCAGGAAGCAGAAGCAGTCGGTCTCTTCTTCCAGAAGCATCTTGCCCAGGTTGCCGTGTCCTAAACCAACCTTACGCTGGTCAGCAACAGAACCTGGAATACAGAATGACTGAAGGCCCTCGCCGATAGCTGCTGCCGCGTCTGCTGCCCTTCTGCAGTCCTTCTTAATAGCAATAGCAGCACCTACTATGTATGCCCAGCAAGCGTTCTCAAAGCAGATTGGCTGGATTTTCTTAACCTGATCATATACGTCCAGGCCTGCATCTTTCGTAATCTTCTCAGCTTCTTCAATGGAAGCAATGCCATAGCTGTTTAATACAGAATTGATTTTGTCAATTCTTCTCTCATATGATTCAAATAATGCCATCTTCTTATTCCTCCTATTCGGTCTTCATCATTCTTTACGTGGATCGATAATCTTAACAGCGTCAGCAACGCGGCCGTACTGGCCCTGTGCCTTCTCCCATGCTGTGTTAGGATCGTCGCCCTTCTTGATGAAATCAGTCATCTTGCCAAGGCTTACGAACTGATAACCAATGATCTGATCGTCTGCATCCAGTGCAATACCGGTTACATAACCCTCAGCCATCTCCAAATAGCGGGGACCTTTCTTCAGGGTTCCGTACATGGTTCCAACCTGGGAACGGAGGCCCTTTCCTAAATCTTCCAGACCAGCTCCTACAGGAAGTCCATCCTCAGAGAATGCACTCTGTGTTCTTCCGTATACAATCTGAAGGAACAGTTCTCTCATAGCTGTATTGATAGCGTCGCATACCAAGTCTGTATTTAAAGCCTCTAACACAGTACGGCCCGGCAGAATCTCTGCTGCCATGGCGGCGGAGTGTGTCATACCTGAACATCCGATGGTCTCAACCAGAGCTTCCTGGATGATTCCTTCCTTTACATTCAGTGTCAGCTTGCAGGCACCCTGCTGAGGAGCACACCAGCCTACGCCGTGGGTCAGGCCGGAAATGTCTTTGACTTCTTTTGATTTTACCCATTTTGCTTCTTCCGGAATTGGAGCAGCGCCATGATGAACGCCCTGTGCAACTGTGCACATCTCTTCTACTTCATGTGAATAAATCATGTGTTAAAACTCCTTTCAAAAATGAATTTGATCAAGTACAGTGCCCATTCGTTAAATTTATCACATCATACTTGGTTCTATTCTCTCACAAAATCCGACATTTTACAAGCATATTTTTTTGATTTTTGCCCCCTTAACTTTGCCCCTGAACTTTACCCCGGCTTATGCCTATGCCTTCATCCTCTTCATGATATGAAGATAATACACAAAGAAAATGATTCCTTTTACAATACTTGAAATAGTCAGTGCCCACCAAATGCCGTTCAGTCCCATGGCTGTTCCTCCCAGAATCACGGCAAGCGGAATACGCGCAGCTGTGAGGATAATGGTTATGACAGATGCCTCCATCGTCTTTCCCATGCCGGACAGGGCGCCTACGGTCATCAGCTCCACACACATGAACATTTCCGAAAAACCAATAATCCGAAGATAATCAGCTCCGGCCGGTATAACCTCTGCCTCATGAATAAACAGGCTGAATATAGGCGCCGCTCCAAATATGAGAAGGCAGGTGGTAAAAATGCCCCATATAAACATGATGACAGATGCTGTCATGTAACCTTTCTTTACCCGCTTCAGGTTTCCCGCGCCATAGTTCTGCCCGACAAATGCATTGATAGCTGTCCCAAAACCATCTGCTGTCATCCAGGATATGGATTCAATCTGTCCGCCTACTCTCTGGACTGCAACCGCCGTATCCCCCCATGCAGTGACGAACCTGGTAAGGACCATAGAGATTCCGCAGTACAGCATACTCTGAATTGCTGCCGGAAATCCAATCCTCACCATGGTTTTAATATTGGATAGAGGAGTGGGAATCCAAACCCGCATCTGGGATGCCAGCACAGGGTCCCTTCTCATAGAAATAACCAGGACCAGAGCCACAATGAACTGGGCTGTCACCGTTGCAATGGCTGCACCGGCCACTCCCATTCCGGGAATTGGCCCCAGGCCGAAGATAAGCAGCGGATCCAACACAATATTGGCTCCCATGCCGATACAGTTGGCCACAAAAGGCGTTCTGCTGTTGCCGGAAGCCGTATAAAGGCCCGTCAGTGTCTGTCCAATAAATGCAAAGAGAATAAGGCCGCATGCAATTCTCAGATACACAATTGCATTTTCCACCACCAGGTTTGAATTAAGATGGAAAAAGTCTATCAGAGGCCCTGCAAAAAGATTGGTTATGATTCCATACACAGCCGCCAGCACCAAAGCCAGCTGCAGGGCTCCCTTTCCGTACTGGACCGCCTCCTTGCGGTTTCCTTCTCCATATGCATGGGCAGACTTCACCTGGCCTCCCATCCTGGCCAGGGTTGCAACGCCGGAGGACAGCCAGGTATACATGGCTGCCGCACCAACCGCTGCCACCGCATCACTTCCCACCATACCAATCCAGGCCATATCCGTCAGATTATACGCAGTCTGGACCAGAGACGTGGCCATAATAGGAAGGGCCAGCTCCGTCAGAGATGTAAGTATATTTCCATTTAGTAAGTCTATATTCTTTTTCACTAATGTCACCTACTGTCATCGTATTTGCATAAAGCTTCTATTACTATACTATTTATCTGCTTTATATGCAATATGCATAACAGTCAGGAGGACAGTCAGTATACGCGTATACGTCTTTTGCTTTCAGCGAAAAGGTATCACATACCGTACAACAGCGCCTGCACAATCAGATATTGGTCTTTGCCATAGCAGGTGGAAAGCGTTATAAGCTTCTCATCCCCTCCGGGAGTGATTCCTGTTTCATAGAGGGACGCTGCCCCCATCTTCTCAAGATAAGGCAGCCACTCTTCTTCCATAAAGTTAGTGCCGTAGGCTCCGGCATCGCTCTGATGGCGGATCTGACATGAAAAAACAGGACATTCCACCCACTTTCCCCTGTAAAATATCTGTATAACAGGGTTTTCCCGGAAAAAAGCTTCCTCACCATATTGTTTCAAACCTGCAAACATGCTTCCGTCCTTCATATTATGTCCGTACAGCACCGTATTGTCCACAGCCAGGGGAACAGCCGAGGAATCGGCAAAAACACAGCCTGTTATATGCTGTTCCTGATAAAAGTTATGATTCAGATAATACTCATTATTTTCATGCCTCACCACCGGGTAATCAATGTTAGTTCCAGGTACAGCCAGCCAGAACTGGTATTCCGGATTGATGGAAGCAAGGGCTTCTTCATTTAAAGGAGATTTCCCATCAGGACTTTCCTCATCCGTTTTTTTCTCTGCGTCAGAATTTCTCCCTCCGCCAGCACCTCTCCCCTCATCAACATCTCTCTCCTCACCAGCTTCTCTCCCCTCTCCAGCTTCTCTTTCCTCACCAGCCTCTCTCTCCTCACCAGCCTCTCTCTCCTCACCAGCCTCTCTCCCCTCACCAGCTTCTCCTTCCTGCCCCCTTCCATATGCTTCGTCCTGCACCATACCATATATTCGGCGCCCATCAGCATAATCCATTCCCATCTTCACCAGCAAATGCATGCTGAACACAACGCCCGCAAAAAACATGAACATGACCGCCGCCATACCATAAGGTCTGGTATTCTTTATCATAGCCAGAACCATAGCTGCAATCAATACCACAAAACAAATCCCGGCCGCAGGCACAGTTACTCCCAGGGAAAAGAATGGCTGCACATTACTTTTAGTAACATACCTCTCATCAATCCCCGAATCTCCAATCTGTCCGCTCTCTTCATCCCCTTCGCTGTCATTCAAAAATACATTCCGGCTTACCTCCCCTCCATAAACAGCAGTGCAGTCCGCGACCATTTTGCGTCCAATTGCTGTCAAATTCCGGCATAACACTCCATCACTTTCATATACCCCGCCATCCCACTGGAATTGGTCAATTCTATACGCTTCCGAATCCAGACCTGCCTGTCCTAAAATTTCTGCCTCATAGTCCATCAGGCTCTCCCTAATCTCCTCCTTCTGTGTTTCAATCCTTACACCGCCAACTTCATAAAAACCTGCATCATAATCCCTCACCGTTAAATCCAGCCGAAATCCGTCCTCCCAATGCTTATCAGAAAAATGATAACTCACAAGAGGCAGAAGGACATTACGCTCCTTTCCCGATATATCGTCCCTGGCCAGTACCCAGGCGGTTTGAGGGACAGGTTCTATGTTTTCCATGGAGGAATATACTATTTTCCCTGAGACAGATATACTATCTGTTTCCTCCGCCAGCACATCAAAAGCCAGATAAATTGTTACGGGTATCAAAACCAGAATAAATATCACCCATTTTCTGCCCTTACTCCATTCCCTCTTCCGTTTCATACACAGACACATACTGAAGCCCGCCATACATAAAACTGCCATTGCGGCGGCCGCTGCCACGGGCAGGTCGTCTCCGGTCCTTACTGTATCCCTGGGGCCGGATCCAAAATGATATGTCCCTTTTCCAAACCGGCTGCCAACTTGATACACAGCAGTAATGCTTCCAATTTTCCTGACCGGCGGTTTTTCCTTCCAATTATATATGGTTACGCTTCCCTGCGTCACTGCTTCGCCCTGTATTCTCCCCTCTGCATCCAGCGTAAACTCATATACCTTATCAGACCTCTCATACCCCAAAGGGGCTTCTGTCTCACGAATGACATACAGGCCCGGTGTTGCCAAACGGCAGGTAAATGTACCATCTGCTCCGGTTACGGCTTCGGTTATAGTTCCAGCCGCAGATCCGTTTGTCCCCTTGCCCATATTCTCCGGCTCCTGGTCCCAGACGCGGTTTTCTCCCTTCCCTATCCTGAACCTGGCTCCCATAAGAGGCAGACCGCTGTCTCCATCCAGCTTTGTAACCGTAAACTCCAATTCCTTGTCCACAACTTCATATGCGCCCCTTATGACATCACTTCCATTGACGGTAAAACTGAATATGCCGGGATTTAATGCATAACCGTCCGGCGCCTTTGTTTCCCGGAAGGTGTATGTACCATTGTCAGGCCTTCTTATGCGGAATATTCCTGTACTGTCGCTGACAGAGGTGCCGATTACACGGCCCGTCTGGTCATAAAATGTAAATTCTGCCCCCTGGAGTACCTTTCCTGAAACATCTGTTTTCTTAAATGTAATGTACTCTGCCTTTGGTCTCGGCCTGTTTCCCCCGCCTCCGCCGGATGAGGATGCTGTCCGGTTCTCAAACCTGAATACCTGAACCATGTTATGCAATTCATTCCCGGACTTCTGGTCCATCTCCGGTCCTTCTGTCCCTGACCATTCTTTTACCACGATTTCCCTGTCCTCTGTTCTCTCATAGCCGGATGGGGCCTGAAGTTCGTGGATGATATATATGCCTGGTTTCAGACCGTAAAACTGCTGCCCCCTTTCCGCCTCGGATGTCCACTCCCGAATCACCCTTCCATCAGACTTATCAATGAGCTGCAATCTGGCGCCTGCCAGAAGTTTTCCTGTTTCTGCCGACGTTTTTTCCACATCTATAATGGTTGTATAATTGCGCATGACCAGATGGGGAATCCCGGTCATACCATCACTGATAGTAAACTCAATGGGCGTTTCCTGCAGTTTATATCCCTCCGGCGCCTTCACCTCAATCAGACGGTATTGTCCTTCACTCAGGTTCTTTGTATAATGCCCCTGCCTGCCGCTAACCCATTCCTCCGCTGTCTCCCATCCGGATTCTGTCCTGCGTTCGATTCGCAGCAGCGCGCCTTCCAGCATTTCCTCCGTATCCCCGGACAGCTTATCCGTGATTACCCGGTTGGAATCATTGGTGGGGTTATATTCCCAGACAATGATGTCTGTCAGTTCATTCCTGTAATGAAACTGGAACTCATATGGCTCAAGTGTCAGCATGTGCCCTGGGGCTGCCTTTGTCTCACTGCACACATAGGTATAAGGTTTAAAATTTCCATCCCGGTCCATGTATCCAATGGGTTGCGGTTCAAACTGCGCCTGTCCCAGCTGGTCCGTGATCACGGTACCGCATATGGCACCGGTTGTCTGGTTCACAAGGCAAAACTCAGCCCCCATCAATTTTTCATCCGGCTTATCTGAATCGCTTTTTATGATTCGGAGAATTCCATCCGGAATTTCATCTGTCATTTCTGTTTTTTGCAGGACCTGGCTGTCCGCAATGGTAAAGGGAATATCTGCAGATTGCAGGAATCCGTACGGGGTTATTATCTCCCTGAGTATATAATCACCCTCCGGGATATACTCCAGTGTATGGGGTTTTAAATCTCCCGGCTGGAAACCGGCAGGGATAAGCCCCTGTTCCCCATCCTCCTCCGTATATCTTCCGTCCAGCCCCGAAATCCATACCGCCTCTATATCCTGATATTGCCCGTCTTCTGAGGGCTGGTGGAGCACAAGAGGTATTTCCGATACATTTCCCTTTTCATCCACCGGATACACAGCAAGTTTTGCACCATTTACCTCCTTGCCGCCGGTGATATCCACCTTGGAAACCTCCAGCTCAAGAGGCTTATCCCCCATCTGAAAATATTGTATCTCTTCTAAGTGACCTGTTTCTTCTATATTAATAAGTATAGGGTCCGCTGTGGCATAGCCCTCGGGATTTTCTGTCTCTGCCAGCACATAATTTCCTACAGGCAGATATTCCAGGCGCACGGTGCCTTGCTCTGTATAATAATACCGTCCCTGGTATGTGCCGGGAATCTCCCGGAAGTCATAATCATACTTCATAATTGGATGATTTCCGCCTGCGTCCGGGACCACGCGGCCAGTTGCTGCCACATCCTGCCCGTCCTTATAGGTAGCGGCCCGGAAGGTGAATATCCTTCCTGTCTCATCGTACCTGGGAATTCCATGTTCCAGCACCGGAAATCCTTTTTCATCCAGTATAGGCCGGTATAAAGTCAGGTATGCTTCGCTGTCCCCGTAGATTACATCACCATTTCTTGTGTCGTATTTCAGAATATCTATGGATGTAAAATCATCCTCCATCTCAAAGCTCTGTACATCACCTGTTTCCAAGACTTCAATATTTACAGCCTCAGACTGGACATAACCCTGTTCATAGGGACAAATGGTTTCCTCCAGCACGTAATACCCAACTGGGATGTGGTCGATCCAGTGAGGCTTAGTTGTCGTTTCCGGCTCCCCATGTTCATCCAATTTTATATTTCCGTCATCATCGTACTGATATCCGCTAATCCATGAAGCATGGACCTGGCCTTTTTTGTATATGCCGTCCTGTTCCCTGTGAGGGCTGCCGTCACTGTCCAGACTGGCCCGGTACAGGGTCATGACTGCTCCCCTTATTTCCTTCTGCGTCCGCACATCCAGCTTCGCAAATGCGGTCTTGGTAAATTCATTCTGCAGGAAATATTTCTGCACCTGGTCCGTATCCTGAAGTACAAGCCCCATATATCTGGCCTGGATATATCCCTGGTCATAGGGAACTCCCTGCTCTTCCAGTATATAGGATCCAAAGGGCAGGCGGGCAATCAAATGCCTGGCGCCGGAAGTTTCCTGAGTTCCATTAGAATCCATGCTGCTGTCTGTTGTCCAGGACTCATCCTTTGTCACTACATTTCCGCTTGTATAATAGATAGGCAGACCATTCTCATCATCCACAGTTGTTTTGTTGTCATAGATGGTTTGTCCATTTTCATCTTTTAATACCTGTATGGATTTGACCAGTATCTTATTTCCCTCATCGTCCGCCGTATATGCCAGCATACGGCCATAATCATCATAGACATATGCCATGCCGGTAACGGAGTCCGCAAAGCAGAGCGGATTTCCTTTTTTATCCAGTACCAGCAGTTCGCCCGTATCCGGGTTCTCCCTGGTATCCACCTGAGTCAAATCATAGAAATACAGATTTACAGGGTCATTATCCACAATAACAGCATCCCATACATCCCACGATGCCGTATGTGTTTTCACGGCACCGTCCGGACTGTTTTCCTCTCCAACCACGCGTATTTCCTTATGGGTACCGGTATTTGTGTCCATGATCCCCGTTACCTTGCCGTCCTTGACAGAAGCGCTTACCCCCTTATAGACATGTTCTCCTGTTTTTTCAATTTCCATGGCATGGTACAGGGACAAGACTGCGCCGGATACGGAAATGTCAAACCGGATTCCCCTGCCTGTAAAGGTACCGTCCGGCCGGTACAATGGTTTTACACCGGACATGGCCTTAAGCTCCTTTTCCGTGCCCTCCACTATATGTTCTGAGTATTCGTCAAATGACTTGGTCACGTATCCATCCCACTGCATTGTCTTCGGATTGTAAGCAATATCCCTTACATCTCCCCGTTCCTCCAGCTTCTCTTTACGGCCGCTTACCTTATAAACCAGCAGATCTCCGGCGTCATTTACCGTAACATCAGTCTCAAAGCCTCCGCTTGATTCCACCCTGCCCTGGTCATCGGTCTTCTGAAGAATGTTCTGGTTTCCCACCAGTGAATCCCCGTCCTCCACCTTGTGAATTTCCATTCTGGAAGGATAGTCCTCCACCTTTATCCGGCTGACCGTCCTGGTACGGACTTTATTGGAGCTGCCGGCCACCGGAATGGCGTACTGGTATCTCACAGCTGTTTCCTCTTCCCACCCATCCGTGGTTCCGTCCGCGTTTCTTCTTTCCCTGTAAAATGATACGTTGTCCGCATATACTTCAAAGGCCACCGGACGGCTCTTCCCGTATCCCTTCGGGGCCTGAATCTCTACCAGCACATAGACACCTGCCCCCAATGGTTTATACGTCTCTATGTATCCCACGGGTACCCTTTTCACCTGACCGTCAACGACCAGTTCCCTGATGGTGGAGTATGCCCTGAAAACTCCTGTCTCATTTCCCTTCTGGTCTTCCTGCCTAATCAGCTGGCTTTCGTCATACTGGGGAATCCCATCCTTATCCAGGCGCACAGGCAGGTCGTCCGTGCTCCCATTGTTCTTACCCACTCTCGGATACAGGATCCTTCTTCCGTCTGCATCTTCCACAGGATTTCCCTGCCAGTCCACCGCCTCGCCGTACAGCACATTTCCGGACCCTGTCACGGTGCCCATTCCCTCTTTTTCCACCTCTCTCTTGGCCGCATATATTTTAAACAATGCACCGTCATGAATAATGGAATCACCTGTCTCGGAATCCAGTTTCTCAATACGGAGTCTGGAATTAAAATACTCATCCTCAAAATCCTCCTGGGCAAACGCCACGAAATTAAAATCCCGGCCATTTCCGGAGGGAATCAGCGTCTCCACATTTCCTGTGTCCGGGTTAATTCTGTCCACCGCAGGGGGAAGCACGGTCCACGGAACCAGCATAGAGGCAAATTTGCCGTCAACAGCGGTCTGCATCCCTTTCATCGTTGCCACCTGGTCCCTGACCTCCCACTGTCCGTCCTCTGTTTCGTAGCCGTCGTAGATTACCCCGTCCATTATTCCGGCATCCTCGCTCTGGGAGGTATATCCGGCATAATATCCCTTTACAGTATCATTTCTGCCATCCATGTACTCTTCTTCATAGGGAGCCTGGGACGTCAGGCTGCGGCCCGGCCGCATATCCTTGTCCAGACCATATTTATATATCTCAAATTTCCCATCCTGTCCATTGGCCTGTATGATGTGGGTCTCCTCATTAAACCGTATCTTATATTTACGAATCAGGTCATCCGGTGTGTCTGTGCTGTCATACCGGAAATAAGGACTGCCTGTCTGATAGTTGACATCTGTTTCCCCTGTGCCTTCATCCTGGCCGATATCCGGCACAAAGGGAAGGGTTATTTCCCTGGGATAGTCCCTGGTAAAATGCCGGTTAGCCAGCTCCCGGTCCACATCCGCAGGAACCTGTTCCACAATAACGTATGTGCCGTAGGCAAGCATGATGGAATGATTGAAATAATCGTCCTTCCCATTCCTGGTATTGCATTGCAGCGTGGTCACATCACCATCCGCCCCTCCGCCTGCATCGCTGTCCCAGGCAATAGCCAGCCTGTTATCCAGTCCGGAAAAAACAGACAGATAGCTCCCGGCCTCCTCCGCAGCCCGAAAAAGGGCCTTTTCGTAGGCTGTATCGCTGTTAAGCCCAGGTTCCGCCGTAAGAATTTCCGCTTTATAGGCATCTATATCATAGTAGTCCACAGCAAACTGCTGTATTGCCTCCTGCGGCTTTTTCCCTTTTTCCACCTGCACTGCCGCGTACATGGCATCAAAGAATTTCGTGTAGTCATAGCTTCCGTCCTCTTTTGTTTCCAACAGCCGCTGTCCGCTTCCATCCCTGGGAGGAAGAAAAATTTTCTGGACATCTCCTTTGAAATCCGCTGTCCCTATATCTTCTGAAATGATATTGCCGGCACTGTCCACAAAGATATTTTCCAGGTTACTTTTCAGATATGCCTTGAATTTAAACTGATTCAGCAGTTTTGCGCCCTGGGAACTGCCGCCTCCGTTAAACAATCCCAGCAGCACGGTCATCGGGTCATTGTGAACAGATCCGTACGTATTTACTCCGTCATAGGATGACTGGGAAATATCTTTTGTGACCTTTACGGACTGCTTTATAACTCTCTGCAATACCTGCAGCGGACTGGAACCAGTGCCCGCTTCCTGTACCGGCTGATTCTGCCTCGGATAATTCAATGCCTGGAATACAACATAGCTTCCTTCATCCAACGGAGGAACCGCAGCCAAGGCGCTTACCCCGGCTCCTGCTATGTCTGTCAGATACTGGCTGTAAGGCAATTCCTCCCCTTCCCAATCAATGGTCTTCTCTCTTGTCACTACCCGGAATTCCGTATATTCCGGCTCCGTCCTGTCCTTCCAGTCTATGGTATTCTCCACATGAACCGCATAGTTTCCCGTGGCCCAATCATAGACAGCAGAAACCGGCTCAGGCTTATCCGTTTCGTATGTCTCTGTCCTGTCCTCATACTCATAGACCCGCTCCATGAGAGGAATGGGATTTCCCTCTCTGTCAAGGACAATATCCCCTTCGCTGTAAGTCTCATACAGCGGCTGATACACAGTTTCGGCCGCAGCTTCTATATCACTCCCAAAAGGAATAACCTGGTTTATTTCCCTTTTTTCTTTTATTGATGCAACGGCGCTTTTCAGGCTGTATTCACCCTTTTGATACTCAATCCAGTAACCAACCTTCCCGGCAGGTCCCCCTGACACCTCTGCTGTCTTTCGGACATACAGCTTACGGTTCACAAAATCATAAACCGCAGGGAAGCTGGCATGGCCCAATGAATAATCGTGACGAAGCAAGGCAAAAAAGCTGCCCTCCATCTCATATATATCCTCCACATACCCACAGTCAAAGAAGTTATGGACTGTGTACCAATCCATGATTTCCTCTGCGGCCTGAGCATTGGTCTGACCCGAAAGCCGGATTTTGGTCCATGGCGAAATGTCTGTAACCGGTCTGTATCCAAGCTGTCCCAACATGCCGTTAACCTGTTCTGACAGATAATGAGGTTCAATGGCCTGCCCCCATTTACTCATATCAGCCGGTACAGCCGTACCGCTGGGATATGGGGCTGTTCGGAAACGGTAGGGCAGAGTCTCCCCATAGGGAGTCCGCTCCCCCGTGTCACTGTCCGTAGCAGTATCCGGCCGGATAATGGGATTACCGTCAGCCCCTATCTTATACTCCCCTCCTTTTGCCGTCTGATAGACAGGACTGCCCTGCTGATCTACTTTTGGCTGAAGAGAACTGCCCAAAACCGCCTTGTACGTCTTTGTCTCTGTCCCGGTCCTTATTTCATAAAATTCCGCTCCCTGTGGATATCCGGTCAGGATGATATCATATCCATTTTCAGTCTTATAGCTCTCCACTATAAAATCATTCCAGGAACCGTCTGCATCCATGGAATTATAATCGGACAAACCGCCTGATATGCGGGCCTGCCCGGCCTCATAGATCCGGTTTACTATATCCTGGGTCCGGTTGCTCTCCTTTAAGGAAATCCCGTTGACAGATAACTCATACCCCTCTGACCTGCTAAGCTCCATCACATAATAACTGCCCATAATAAGGGGCCGCCCAATCCACTGGTCTTCATTGGAAAGCACATAATCAGGATAAACAACTGTACCAAATCCTTGGTCCGAGGAGGTGACAGAGGAACCATTATATAGATTCTCAGGTCCGGTGGCGTTCTCCGGTGAGATTATAGTTCCATCATCACTCAGCCGGGTGCCTGGTTTCTCCGTGTACGCCAGGAAAGAGGCATTTCCCTGTTTATCCGTGGCGGCTACGGCTGTCAAATCATTCTGATTATAAATAGTGCCGGATTTTCCATCCGGGTGAATGATATCCTGGGCCGCAAACAGTCCATAGACAGCGCCCTCCAGCGTGGCATCCCCCTGGGTCAGTCCATAACTTTTATCCCCGTCCGCGCGGTACAGCTCCAAATCTCTTTTATTGATATGCAGCCTGCCCTCTGTCCGATGGTCCCACACCTTAAAGGTGTAAAGAATCCTATCCGGTTCCCCATAAGCCGATACATCCAAGGCTCCCAGATCATCGTCCATAAATGACGGCAGGGATACTGATATGGTGTCGTCGTCATCCTCTTCTCCGGAAAACAGGGATCTGATAAACCGCACTGCACGGTTTCCTTCCTCTTCAGGTTCTTCATCTCCGTTCCCAGTGTCTGCCTGGAAATACGCAGCCATGCCAAAGGACGGTGAAATAGGATTTCTGGCATATTCATATTCTTCATAAATTTGGCTTTGACCGCCATCCTCCTCATCCCCATCACGTTGACTGGTGCCGTCCTGATTTTCTATATGAGAATTCCCTTCAGCTTCATCCCGGATATCCGCAGTTTCTGTGGTGCTGTCTTGTATCTCATGCTTTTCCTTGTCTGTGGTGTTTTCCGTGGTGTTGTCTGTACTGTTTTCTGAGCTGATTTCTATATTGATTTCTGTGTCTGCGTCTGCTTTACCATTTGTGTCTTCATTTGTTTCTTCATTTATTTCTTTTTTTGTATCTTCATCTGTTTCATACTTTAAATTTTCATTTGCTGTATCTTCTGGTTTGTTTTGGGATTGATGTTTGGGATTAACTGTGTGTTCTTCTGATGAAATGCCGGAAAATAGAATGGTTTTTCTATGGCTTGATTTTAATAGAATAGGGGATGCGGACACCGAATATGATTGGACCTGAAGGTTTCCGCTTTTCTGTTCTTCCTTCTTTTGGCTCCCACTGTCTTGATCCTCCCTATATGAAGTTTCATTTTTCTGACGGCTGTTTCCTGTTTTTTCACTTATAGAACCGTCGCTTTTGGGGCCTCCGCTCCCGGTGTTCTCTGGCCCTGTTCCTTCACTTCCGGTGTTCCTGGCCGCTGGCCCCGCGCCTTCACTCCCGGTGCTCTCTGGTCCCGTTCCTTCACTTCCGGAATTCCCGGTCTCTGGCCCTGCTCCTCCATTCCCGGTGTTCTCCGGTCCCGTTCCTTCACTCCCGGAATTCCCTGTCTCTGCCCCTGCGTCTCCACTCCCGGTGCTCTCTGTCCCCGTTCCTCCACTTCTGGAATTCCCGGTCTCCGGCTCTGCGCCTCCACTCCCAGAGTTCTCTGTCTCTGTTTCTCCCCCTTCGGAGTTTCCTGTTTCTGGTCCTGCGCCTCCACTTGCGGAGTTCCCGGTCTCTGTTCCTCCGCTTTCCTCATCCTCTTTGTTGCCATCCTCCGGATTTTTTTCCGTCAGCTCTCCATCTTTCTCCTCCTCACCTTCCGGATTTCCATTGCCGTCCTCATCTTGTCCTCCGTTCCCGGATGTATCTTCTTCCTCTCCCTGTGTTCCATCTCCAGCCTCCTGCTCTCCCGCACTGCCGGAAGTTTTTTCCTGGTCCTCGAAAATGCCGCCGGCAGCTGCTCCCTTCGCAGGAACCTCCGGTTTCTTTTTTTCCTTCTCATCTCCCCATAAACTGAATATGCTGCGCTGTTCCCCAAGCTCCATCTCCAGGGCATCCGGAACCGGATATTTGTAAGCTCTTCTTTCCCTCATTGCCGCCACGTAAGTGTACACAGGCTCCACTGCCTTTCCCACAAAAGAGCCTGGCCTGTATACAGCTGACCGCGCGCTTCCTCCCGCCTGGGCGGCTGACAGTACAACTGTTTCTATCTCCTTGTCATCGTTGTGCAGTCCATGGAGAATATATCCTGTCCGGGCTGTCTTTTCCTGTAAATGGTAACTGTATTCCAATTCTATAAACCGTTCATACGTCTCATCCCGATCCGCCAGCATGGCTTCCATAGCCGAAGTGTCCTGTTCGCGGTTGTCCTCATCATTGTTCGGGGCATGGAAATCACAAGTGGCTGCACACAGTTCCTGTTCTGCCCTCCACTGTCCGCGAAGCCGGTCATTTTCTTCGTCACAGCTGCAATCCTCATCCTCCTCATGGTCGCACTCAATCCATTCCGGTGCAGGATGGCCCATACAGTATGTTTTGCTGTAATTATAATATCTGGTATCGCTATGCCTTGCATATCCATCCGAATCCGTGGTCAATATATCACAGATATAATCGTTTTCCGGTTCCGGCGACATGCAGTTTAAGTAGACCTGTCCGCTGGTCCCATCCGGTTCACCTTCCTCATATCCCTGTTCATTTACCTGAGAAAAATCAAAATCCTCCCACACGTTGAACACCGTTCCCTCCAACGGTTGATTCGTCTCAGCACAATATTTCTCCAAATCAATGTTGTAATTGCTCTGAAATGTTTCAGAATGGCGGTATAATTCCAAATCACTGCTGCCTGGCAGAACCGCATCTGTTCCAACCGAAAAGGAGACAGATGCCATGGGCCGGTTAAAATCCAGCCATCCCAACTGCTTTTGAAGGTTTTCAGATGCAGCAGGGGTAAAAATATAAGCATAAAAACGGTTTTCGATGCCCTGGATCTGAGCGGACACAATTGTTCCCTGGGGCTCCTGGTTTCCATTATACTGAAATGTCACACTTCTGCCATCCGGCGCAAGTTTATATGACCATTGATTATCCGGAAAGGACCAGGAAGTGTCCTGGAGCTGCGGACAGCTGCTGATATCCAATGTAAGCTCATAATGCCCGTCTTTCAAAGTCATTTTTTGGACAGAACCAGTCCACGCAGGAAGGGAAGAACTGCCCGTCCCATTAAACTGGGCTTCCCCCTCCAGTATGTGGGCCTTCATTTCCTCATAATAGACCATAACCATGGGATCCCCATCCATTACTGCCTGGAATTTTTCCATAGCCTGCTTCTGCAATGCCCAGTTATGTTCATATCCATTCATGCATCCCCAGTAATATACCTGGACTACCCCGTAGCGCGCCGGAACATAATAGTTGTCCGATACCAGCCATTCATAGGCAAGTACCATGGACAGATAACGTTCAAATGGCCCGATGACAGGAACCGGCTTCCCCAGCTCCACATAATATTGCTCGTATTTGGCCGGACTTCCGTCCGGCAGTTTGTGGCCTTCCTGTATACATAATGCAGGCAGCGCCCCAGCCCCTTCACCCACCTGGTAAATGTTCATATCCCGGTGTGTCCTTCCGAATGCATTCAGATTCTTCCCCCGGAACACCTGGCGGTATGGATTTAAATTAATCAAATCACCGGCTCCGCTGGTGGTCCGTATTGCTGTACATACCAATACTGTTGCAAGGAACAATGCCATCATGCGTTTCAGTGTCTTCATTATCCTCATTTTTTCTCCTCCGGTAAAAACTTTATACTACACGCCTTTGACGAATATCTGCGAAATATAAATATATCCGCCGCTCTCACAGACACCTGCTCCTGTCTCCGTCCATCTGTCATCCAGCATTTGCTTCTTATGGCTCTCCGAATCCATCCATTTTTCGACCGCCGCCTCTGTAATCTTTTCCATACTGTCCCTGGAATACAGCTTTGCCAGGTTTTCTGCGGAGGAATAACATTTCACGGTTATTGCCGTATCAAACTTACTTTTATCGGGACGCGTGTGACTGTAATATATACATGCCTCCTCTGCCCTGGTAGCAGCATTTTCCATTAATTCCTGATTAACAGATAATACGTTTCCCCCTCTTTTCTGTCTCTCGGCATTGACTAATTCAATAATACGGTATGCTGATTCATCTGTTGAAATATCTTTTGTTGAGGTTGGGTTAGTTCTCTGATGTTCCGGTTCTTCTCCGTCCCATGTTCTGTTTTTACCATTTATCCGGTTTGCCATATCCGTAAACTGTATGTACTCTGTTTCCGACATATTTATCTGCCATGTTCTGTTATCTGCTCCGGCCATCTCCTCCCTCTGGATTACCCCATCCATTATCCAGGCTCCTTCTTCATTTACCTGCTGTCCATCCGGCGCCGTGGTATCTGAAATCATATATCCGTCCGGGCCAAAATAATAATGTTCCGCCATTCCGTCCTGATTGCCGTCCAGCCACTGCCAGCAGTTCTCAGGATAGCTTCCATTGTCATTCTTCCAACGCCACCCATTGCCATCCTGCAACCACTGACCTGCGTAAACCGGCATTGCTGCCATGATTGATAACAGGACTGACAGGACGGGTACTGTGGTACTCTGTCTCAATTTTCGGTTGATATCAATTCTCTTGGTGGTTTTCTTTTTAACTGTTTTCTTTTCGGTTGTTTCTCTGCCCATTATGTTACTTCCCCCTATATCCCTTTCTGCAATTTTTCTTCCCGCTAATTCGCTTCCTGTTATATCACTCTTCGTTATTTCACTCCCCACTATTTCACTCCCTGCTATTTCACTCCCGTTATTTCACTCCCCGCTATTTCACCCCCTGCTATTTCACTCCCCACTATTTCACTCCCCGCTATTTCACTTCCCACTATTTCACTCCCGTTATTTCACTCCACGCTATTTCACCCCCTGCTATTTCACTCCCCGCTATTTCACTCCCTGCTATTTCACTCCACGCTATTTTACCCCCTGCTATTTCACTCCACGCTATCTCTCCTCCAATTATTTTCCCCCGGTCTTTTCCCCATCTCTTAATTACCCTTTCGTCATGGCCTGTCCAGTCATCCCTTTTTCAGCCTATTCTTTTTCAGCCCTTTCACTTTCATCCTTTCCTCACGGTCATTTTTTTCCGGGCCACATTTCTTTCTGCTATTCTGCTCTCCTCCTCCCAAAAAATCCCGCTCTTTTACTCACATCTACATTTTTCTTCACAGAAAACAGTACTAAACATTTTTCCTCTCCCAAATCCATCTGAAATTTCATCTCCCTTTTTCATCATCTTGCCTGCAATCCACACCAAACCCGCAATAACAGCAAACCGAGCCTGACAATACATAAATGCGGATCCATTCCCCATTTATCATCAGCAGATATTTCAATCCACGCCCGGTTATTAAACAATGCACCGCCACATCTTATAAAGGCCCATGGTTTGACCTCATATCAGCAAAGATACCGGTTTTTCTCCGCCCGCTACTGCTGTTAAGTTTATTTCTGGCGGTTCTCCCCCGTCACCATCCGCATACACCACCTGTAAAGGCAGGGAATCTTCACCTTTTTTAGCTAAAATGAAGTTTCAAGGCGCACAAAATAATATGATTCAATTTTCAAGTACATACAATCCCTCTGATTTTTCAAGAATATTGATTACGAACACAACTGACTACTGATAAACAGTACTGAATCTAAGAAACTTACAGATATAATCCAAACACACCGCTGCATACTGAATAAGGCAATAAAACACACATCACCACCTTTTTTAATCATCCCTACGTGAAAAACGGCTGAACCAGCCAAACGATCATGAATCTGCTAATAAGAATCCTGCACAGAGACTTCCGTGCGATTTTATATAGAATATCATATTTACCCTTAAAGCGTCAATACCCAACTCATTTTTATTTCTTTACACAACTCGTTTTTATTTCTCTCCGCAGAATTATTTCTTTTCTGTTTTCGCGGGAGAAATGTAAATGTAAAATCCGTTGTCTTCCACTCCTGCTACCGCTGCCATCACCACACTCCACCAACAATCCACCCCTCTCCCCATCCCCACCACAGCCACACATACCAAACTCTATAAACCACACACACCATCGCCCAATCCCCCACTACAAAAAAAAGCCGGCATCCAGGCTCTTCTGTCCACAACAGACATACCCCGGATACCGGCTTTCTATATTTCAGAAACCATATTTACCTATTTATTTCCATTAAGGTATTCATCAATTCCTCTTGCACCTGCGCGGCCTGCCTCCATGGCAAGGATTACGGTTGCAGCGCCTGTTACGGCATCGCCGCCTGCATATACGCCTTCCTTGGTGGTCTTGCCATTGCTCTCATCTGCAATGATACATTTCCACTTGTTGGTCTCAAGGCCTTCTGTGGTGGAAGAAATCAGTGGGTTTGGAGAGGTTCCAAGGGACATGATGACAGCATCCACATCAATGGTGTAATCCGATCCGGCAACCTCTACCGGTCTGCGGCGGCCTGATGCATCGGGCTCGCCCAGTTCCATCTTGCGCACTACCATTCCCTTAACCCAGCCGTTGTCGTCGGTCAGAATCTCTACCGGATTGGTCAGCAGATTGAAGATAATTCCCTCTTCTTTTGCATGATGTACTTCCTCCACACGGGCAGGCAGCTCAGCTTCGCTTCTTCTGTACACTACATGCACCTCTGCGCCCAGACGAAGTGCTGTTCTGGCAGCATCCATGGCAACGTTTCCGCCGCCTACAACTGCTACCTTCTTGCCCAGGTAGATTGGCGTATCGTAATCATCACGGAAGGCCTTCATCAGGTTGCTTCTGGTCAGATACTCGTTGGCAGAGAATACACCGTTGGCGTTCTCACCTGGAATTCCCATGAACTTGGGAAGTCCTGCGCCGGAACCGATGAATACGGCCTTAAAGCCTTCCTCATCCATCAGCTCGTCTATGGTCACGGATTTACCGATGATAACATTGGTCTCAATCTTAACGCCCAGTTTCCTTACGTTGTCGATTTCAGGCTGTACCACGCCGGACTTTGGAAGACGGAATTCAGGAATTCCATATGTAAGCACGCCGCCTGGCTCATGAAGAGCTTCAAAAATAGTTACTTCATATCCCATCTTTGCAAGGTCGCCTGCGCAGGTAAGTCCTGCAGGGCCGGAACCGATTACAGCTACCTTGATGCCGTTGGTTTTCTCTGGCTTAGCCGGTACGAATCCATTTTCCCTGGACCAGTCTGCCACGAAACGCTCCAGCTTTCCGATGGAAATAGGCTCGCCTTTGATGCCGCGGATACATTTGCCTTCGCACTGGCTCTCCTGAGGGCATACACGTCCGCATACTGCGGGAAGGGCGCTGGATTCTGCTATGGTATTTGCTGCATCCTCAAATTTTCCTTCTTTTACTTCTGCAATGAACTTTGGTATATTGATGGCAACCGGGCATCCCTGGATACATTTTGCATTCTTACAGTTAATGCAGCGGGAAGCTTCTTCCTGGGCTTCTTCCTGGTTATATCCCAGACATACTTCCTTAAAATTCGTTGCCCTCTCCTTTGGGTCCTGTTCCCTTACGGGTATCTTCTTTAATACGTCCATTATTCCTCACCTCCGCAGTTTCCGCATCCGCCGTGATGGGTAGCACCCTCACGCAGCCTTAAGATGGCTCTGCCCTCTTCTGTCTTGTACATCTGCTGGCGCTTCATGGCCTGGTCGAAATCTACCAGATGGCCGTCAAACTCAGGTCCGTCCACACATGCGAACTTCACTTCCCCGCCAACGCTTACACGGCAGGCGCCGCACATTCCTGTGCCGTCCACCATGATTGGGTTCATGCTGACGATGGTTGGGATTCCCAGCTCCTTGGTGAGCTTGCAGACAAATTTCATCATAATCATAGGTCCGATGGCAACACAGACATCGTACTTCTTGCCCTGGTTCTCCACCAAATCCTTGACAACATCGGTTACCATGCCCTTGCGCACATAGGAACCGTCATCTGTGGTAATGTAGAGGTTTCCTGCAACAGATCTCATTTCATCTTCCAAAATCAGCATGTCCTTGGTCTTGGCGCCTTCCACCACATCCACGTCAATGCCGCGCTCTTTCAGCCATTTTACCTGTGGGTAAACAGGCGCGCTTCCCACGCCGCCGGCTACAAAGAGATAACGTCTCTTCTTTACTTCCTCCAGGTCATCCTTCACGAATTCGGAAGGCTGTCCCAGGGGACCTACGAAATCTGCGAAGCTGTCTCCGGCCTTCAGTCCGGCCATACGCTCTGTGGATGCTCCCACAATCTGGAACACGATGGTTACCAGGCCCTTCTCACGGTCGTAGTCACAGATGGTTAACGGGATTCTCTCTCCTACTTCGTCCATCTTGACAATTACAAATTCGCCTGGTTGACAGGCCCTGGCTATACGCGGTGCTTCCACGTCCATCAGATATATCTTATCTGCCAGGCATTCTGATTTTACAATCTTATACATGGTTCTCCTCCTAGTAATATATACTCGCGTCCTCAGCTGGATTTCGCCGCGCATCCGGACGTGACATTCATTGTTATTCCACCCGGATCTGGTAGCTCTTCTGCCAGTTTTCCCATCCGGGCAACGATATGATTCCCCTTCTGTCCTTCAATTCCCCCTTATATCCATCTGATGCGCAGATACCGTACCATGGTTCCAGACATACAAAGGGATGGGTGGCCTCCATTGTCCATATTCCCAAATATGGGAAATCGCTGCATTCCAACGTCACATAGGGGCTTCCATCCACCATCAGGCTCACGCTGCTGACCTGTGCTTCATCAAACATATATGTAAGAGCTGTATCGAAAAATCCTTTTGTCAGCGGCACCCGGCCCTCTGACAGCTTCAAATTTCCCTGAAGTTCTTCCTTCTCATAGCCGTTTGCATTAGGCGCAAGATAATGGAGACAATCCGTAAACTGTCCCTCCCTGCACCCTCTCCGGTTAAATTCAAAGGTGAAATCGTATATGTTTTTCCCTTCCGGCACCTGAAAAGCAGGATGTCCGCCCATCATGAACAGCATCTCGCCTGAATCCGTATTGGCAACCTTCCACATAACCTCGATGGTTCTGCCTTCCAGCCTGTGACCAATCTCCACCTCGAAATGGAACGGATACTTTTTATATGTCTCCGGCGTGTCCTTCAAACGGAACCAGCATTCGTCCATATCGCATAGAAGGGGTTCAAAATCCATATCCCTTGCAAAGCCGTGGGGCGTCATGCCGTATTCTTTCCCATCATGGACATACGCTCCCTCATAACATTTTCCCACAAACGGAAAAAGCACAGGGGCGTGTCTGTTCCACACAGACGGTTCAGCGCACCAAAGCACTTCGCGGTCCGCTTTCTTGTCATAAATCCTGGTAAGTTCTGCACCGCGGCGGGCAACAGTAACTAGAAGCTCATCATTTTCAAGTGTAAATAATGTTCCATCCTGTTTCACTATATATTCCCCCGTTCTCCTGTTTTTTAAGAAGCTTGTGAGAATTTACCCTCGCACAAGCTTTATATTAACATTTTCTGCTTCATGTTACAACCGGTTTTTAAATTTTTTCAAAAATTATTTTCTTTTTTTCAGCGTGTTGAACAATTTTTTTATTACTTTTTTCTCCGGAACCTCCGGAAGGTATAACAGAGGTCAAAATAGGTCTGCTCGTCCCCCTCTTCCGCCAGATACCATCCCTCTTCCTCTTCCAAATCAGGAAAGTATGCATCCCCGTCATAGGTATAATCAATACTGGTCACATGGGCCGTTGTGCAATAGGGAAGGAACTGCCGGTAAATGCTCTCCCCTCCTATGATATAGATATCATCTTCATCGTAATCCTTAAGCGCCTTAAGCGCCTCCTCCAGGCTGTGGCAGACCACTGCGCCCTTTACCTTATACTGCATATCATGGGTCAGGACAATATTTACCCGGTTTCCAAAGGGCTGTCCTCCCGGCAGTCCCTCCAGGGTCCTGCGCCCCATGACCACCACCTTGCCGGCCGTCTCCTTAAGGAACATCTGCCGGTCGGCCGGAATCGTCACCAGTGGCCTGCCGTCCTTGCCGATGGCCCAATGCCTGTCCGCTGTCACGCAAAGATTCAATATTCCCTCACCTTACCCTTCTGTATATTCTGAATTCAAAGGAAATGCCCTCATGCTCCCTGCCATCGCTGACCGACTCCAGTTTCCAGTTTTCATCCTGATCCAGATTTTCAAAATCCGTGTCCACATCAAAGGTCCTGTGGATGTAGGTCACATATGCCTTATTGCAGTAGGGAAGAAACTCCCTGTATATCATGCCTCCGCCGATAATGAACACATCATCCTCATTACAGTCCTTTAATGCCTCCAGCACATCCTCCGCCCTATGGTACACCTGCACGCCCTCAGGAGAATACGCTTCATTTCTGGACAAAACCATATTTACGCGGTTCTTCAGGGGCTTTCCACCGGGAAAGCTCTCCAGGGTCCTGCGTCCCATGACCACGGTCCTGCCACTGGTGGTCTCTCTGAAATACTTCATATCCTCAGGGAGATGCGCAAGGAGACCGCCGTCCTTACCTATTCCCCATTTCTCATCCACTGCAACAATCAGATTCATGTGTGAATACCTCCCATTTTCTTCCAGGTATCTGTTTATCCCTGTCCCGATCACCGGTCTTGACCGATTATATCATGAAACCCTTTGAAAGAAAAGGTGTCCTCTGTTATAATGATTCCATATTTAAAATGGAGGACAATGAACATGAGCTACGCAGACCAGATATTCATACAGAACTGCAACGATATATTAGAACACGGCGTCTGGGATACAGACTATGACGTGCGTCCCGTATGGGAGGACGGCACCCCGGCCCACACCATCAAGCGCTTCGGCATCGTGAACCGCTACGATCTTACCAGGGAATTTCCCGTCATCACCCTGCGGCGCACTGCCTTTAAGTCGGCGGTGGACGAGCTTCTGTGGATATGGCAGAAAAAATCCAACAACATCCATGACCTGAACAGCCACATCTGGGATTCATGGGCAGATGAGAACGGCAGCATAGGCAAGGCCTACGGCTACCAGCTGGGTGTAAAGCACCATTATAAGGAAGGGGATTTTGACCAGGTAGACCGCATCCTGTATGACCTGAAGCACAATCCCTTAAGCCGCCGGATCATGTCCAATATCTACAACCACCATGATCTATGCGAAATGAACCTCTATCCCTGCGCCTACAGCATGACCTTCAATGTCTCCGGTAATACCCTGAACGGTATCTTAAACCAGCGCTCCCAGGACATGCTGACAGCCAACAGCTGGAACGTATGCCAGTACGCGGTCCTGCTCCACATGCTGGCGCAGGTAAGCGGCCTGAAACCCGGTGAATTGGTCCATGTTATTGCAGACGCCCATATCTACGACCGGCATATACCGATGGTGGAGGAGTTGCTGAAACGGGAGCCTTACCCAGGTCCAACCCTGTCCATGGACACTTCCATCCAGAATTTCTATCAGTTCACCACTGACAGCTTCCGGCTGGAAGATTATCAGTATCACACCTTTAGCGAGAAGATTCCTGTGGCTATATAGGCAGGCTGTAAGCAAAGCATAGAAACAGACGATAAAAAGCCCAGAGAATAAAAAATGATATGAAAGACGGATGGACCTCTCCTCGTTCCATCCGTCTTTCGTTTCACATCCTGTCTTCAATTCTTATTTAAACCATCTTATATCCAATCAATGAAAGATATTATAAATACCGGCCAATGCCAGCAAAGAGGAAACCGCCACCATTGCCACCGACCACAGGAACATGGTGGCAAATGCCTTTTCATTGTCAAACTCATCCCGCAGAATAGGATCGCCTGCTATGGATGAGATAATCAACCCTCCCACGCTGGATGCCGGGCTGAAACACGCGCTGCTGGAACCGATCAGCATAGCGCTTAACAGGCCTATCTGGGTAAGACTTCCGCCTATCTCCTCCACCAGTTCCCCCACCGTTGGAGTCAGGGTCGGCACCACCACTCCCAGTGTGGAGGAAAACCAGGACATAACGCCCGCCGTCATGCAGGACGCCCCGGACGCTGTCACGGAATTCGTGAAGGCCGCGATAACCTTAGTCAATATCTCGATTCCTCCGGATGTTATAACCATATTCATTAGTACGCCCACGCCTGTTACCATGATGATGGTATTCCAGGGAACCGAGTGGAACGCTGTCTTTTCATCAATCACACCTGCCGCAATCAGACAAACGGAGACTGTCAATGCCACCAGACCGGAATCCAGTCCCAGAGCCATGATGCAGATTATCATTACCACAAGTCCTCCCAGGGCCACCCACTGCTTTGGGGACAGCGGCTCTATCTCCAGACGTACAGTCCCTGTTTTCTTTGTCCTGTAGCCCCTGAAAAAGACAAATGCCAGGGATGCAATGATAAACATGGCAATGGTCATATTGATTGTAAGAGACATGAGGCCCCCGTCTATTTCCTGTTTTGCCAGCAGATTTAATACAATATTTCCATCCGGTGACACCCTGGTATACCTTCCGGCCTGCGCTCCTGCATTTCCTATGATCATAAGCATTAGCGGGTCATAACCAGTGGCATGGATAACGGGAATCGTAATGCCGCATATAAATGCCAGGCCTGCAAAGCCTCCTGCCAAAGCCGAAACACACCATGCTGACAAAAACAGAATGACAGGCACCATCCACACCATCTTTCCGAATACATTGATCAGCCGGCGCATAACCTGTTCCAGGCAGCCGTTGGTGGTAATGATTCCAAACAACAGGGTCAGGCCGAACAACGTGATGAAAAGCGAGGAACTGTAACCAGCCACAATCTCCTTTGTGGTATAATCCCCGCTGACATATCCCAGAATAACCGCGGCAGCCATGGCCAATACCCCTACGTTCAGCTTTCTGAAAAAACCAATGGCGATCACCGCAACCAGTATCAATAATGCTACAATCCCAATATTCATAGATTACCCCACATCTCCCCATCGTTCCATGGCACGGTCCACAAAGGCCGCGCTGCTGCCCGCATAATTTGCAGGCTCCAGCAGTTCCTCCAGTGTCTCCCTGTTAATCTTACTGGTGACACGGCAATCCTCCAGCAAAACATCCAAAAGCATCCTGTCCTCCTCAAACGCTTTCATGGAGCCGTCGTAAATGACATCATGTGCATTCTGCCTCCCCAGATAATGGCCCAGGTTTAACATAGCCCTCTCTGATACAATCAGGCCCTTTGTCATATAGAGATTCTCTCGGATCCTGTCCTCATGCACAATCATGTTTTCCAGAATGATTTTCAGCATGGCAATTGCTCCGTCCAACATAATACATATCTGTGGAATATAACTCCATTCTGTCTGCCAAAACGACATATCCCTCTCATGCTCCTGAATCATGGCTCCAAAGCTTAAGGCAGCATTGGCCTGCACGATGCGGACCGTGGCCAATATATTTTCACATACCATGGGATTCCTTTTATGAGGCATGGTGCTGGATCCCACCTTTCCCATGGCAAAGCTCTCCTCCAATTCACAGATTTCCGTGCGCTCCAGGTTTATGAATTCATTGGAAATCTTTCCCACCGTTCCCGCAATCATTGCAACCGTTGAGGCGAACTCTGCAAAGCCATCTCTTGCTACATGCCATGTCGTGACCGGCACACTAAGTCCCAGGTTTTTACAATATCTTTCCTGTACGTCAAAGCCCTGGTCTCCCAGTGATGCCAGCGTGCCTGCCGCCCCTGCCAGCTGGCCCACCAGGTACCTGGACTTTCCCTCCTCCAGGCGTTCCAAATGCCTTCCGAATTCATCGGCCCAGATGGCTATTTTATATCCCAGTGTAATGGGGACTGCGTGCTGTCCGTGGGTCCTGCCTGCCATAACCAGATTCTGGTTCTCCTTTGCCCGTTTCAGACAGAGCCCCAGCAGCTCCTTTACCTGGGATGTCAGTATCCTGTGAGCGTCCTTGATCTGCAGTACTACGGCCGTATCCATGATATCCTGGGTTGTTGCCCCCCAGTGGATGTATCCTCCGGCCTTCTTTCCGCACACCTTTTCAAAACCGCGTATCTGGGGCATCAGCGGATGCGACGTTGTAAAGAAACCCTTTCGCACCTCATCCATATTCATATTTTCCCATTTTGCGCACTCTCGGATATGCTCAGCTGCCTCCTTCGGCACAATTCCCAACTCCGTTTCCGCCTCTGCCAGCGCCACCCATGCATTCAGCCAGTTCTGCATAAGCTGTTCATCTGAAAATACCGCCCTCATTTCCGGTGTTCCATATTGGTCCTTAAACATATCTGAATCTATAACAAATGATGCCATCCTAATCTCTCCTGTTCTGTTTTTCTCTATTTTCCCGCAACTCCGCTTTTCCTTGCCGCCTTTGCAACCGCCTCTGCCACTGCTTTTCCCACCCGCTCATCAAAAGCAGCGGGAATCACATATTCCTCCGTCAGCTCTTCCTCTGATATCAGACCGGCAATGGCTTTTGCTGCCGCTATCTTCATATCGTCATTGATGTCTCTTGCCCTGACGTCAAATGTACCGCGGAAAATGCCAGGAAAGGCCAGGACGTTATTTACCTGGTTGGGATAATCACTGCGGCCGGTTGCCACAACCCTTGCCCCTGCTGCTTTTGCCTGCTCCGGATAAATCTCCGGCGTAGGATTGGCGCAGGCAAATATAATCGCATCCCCCGCCATGGAGGCCACCATCTCCTCTGTCAGGGTACCTGGGGCGCTGACACCAATAAACACATCGGCTCCTACGATTACTTCTTTTAAAGTGCCTCTGCGGCATTCCCGGTTGGTGATTTCTGCTATCTCCGCCTTGACGGCATTCATGCCCTGTTCCCGTCCCTTGTACACAGCTCCGGTGCGGTCGCATAATGTCACGTCCTTTATTCCATATGTAAGCAGAAGCTTTGTGATGGATATGGCTGCCGCTCCTGCCCCGTTCAAAACCACCCTGACCTGATCCGGCCTTTTTCCCACCAGCCTCAAAGCATTGGCAAGCCCTGCCAGAGTGACCACTGCCGTTCCATGCTGGTCGTCGTGGAAAATAGGAATATCACAGATTTCCTTCAACCGTCTCTCTATCTCAAAGCATCTGGGTGCCGAGATATCCTCCAGGTTAACTCCGCCGAAGCTTCCTGAAATCAGATGGATGGTTTTTACGATTTCATCCACATCCTTACTTTTAATACAGAGTGGAAAGGCATCTACATCCCCGAATGTTTTAAACAGAACGCATTTGCCCTCCATCACAGGCATTCCCGCCTCCGGTCCTATATCGCCGAGCCCGAGTACAGCTGTTCCGTCCGTAACCACCAGGCACATGTTCCATCTTCTAGTCAGATCAAACGATTTTTCCACATCCTTCTGAATTTCCAGACAGGGCTGCGCCACGCCGGGTGTGTACGCCAGTGACAGGTCCTCCCGTGTCCTGACCGGAACCGTAGAAACCACCGCTATTTTGCCTCTCTTCTCATAATGCATTTTTAAACTTTTCGCTGCATAATCCCGCTTTGATTCTGTCATGTTTTCCCCTCATTCTTTTATCTGTTTCTCTGTTACCCGGCCGGATAAGTTATATTTATTATATCTATTGTACCGGAATCTGTACAATATCAATGATTAATGGAACCATAGTTCCTATCTATCCTGATAAAATAATATCAAATCATGGCTTCAGGACGAATGACCTGAGCAAACTGTTCCCTGCTCATAAAACCTAGCTCTGCGCAGGCATCCCTCAGGGATATATTCTCCCTGTACGCTTTCTTTGCTGTCTTAGCCCCATTGTCATATCCTATATATGGATTCAGTGCAGTGACCAGCATCAGCGAATTGTGAAGATTCCAGTCCATCCGTTCCCGGTTGGCCTTTATTCCGGACACGCAGTTTTTGCAAAAGGAGTCTGTTCCATCTGCAAGCAGATTTACTGACTGCAGAAAATTGTAAATACACACCGGCATAAACACATTGAGTTCAAAATTCCCCTGAGAGGCTGCCAGCCCCACGGCCGTATCATTTCCCATGACCTGTACCGCTATCATGGTCATGGCCTCGCATTGGGTAGGGTTTACCTTGCCCGGCATAATGGAGCTTCCCGGTTCATTTTCCGGAATTGTAATCTCTCCCAGGCCGCAGCGGGGCCCGCTGGCAAGCCACCGTATGTCGTTAGCCATCTTCATCATATTAGCCGCCAGTGCCTTCAGGGCCCCATGGGCAAATACCAGGGCATCCCTGGAGGAAAGTCCGTGGAATTTGTTCTTTTCCGGTATAAAGGGTTTATCGGTAAGTTCAGACAATATTTTTATTGCTTCCTCCGAAAATCCCCGGGGCGTATTCAGCCCTGTTCCCACTGCCGTGCCTCCCAGAGCCAGCTCCCTTAGTCCGGGCAGGGATGCTTCTATCATAGACTTCCCCTTTTCTGTCATTTCCCTCCATCCGCTTATCTCCTGGGAAAATCCAATAGGTGTCGCGTCCTGAAGATGAGTTCTGCCGGTTTTTACGATTCCCCGGTTTTCTTCTTCCAGTCTCCTCAGCGTCCCGGTAAGCCCTGACAGCGCAGGCAGAAGCCGGTCCTCCATAGACATAACTGCGGCCAGATGCATGGCAGATGGAAATACGTCATTGGAGCTCTGAGACATATTTACATGGTCATTGGGGTGAAGCATGCTTTCTCCCGCCAGTCTGTTTCCCCTGTTGGCAATCACTTCATTTACATTCATATTGGTCTGGGTCCCGCTTCCCGTCTGCCAGACCGAAAGCGGAAAATTCCCGTCCAGCCGTCCTTCCTCCAGTTCATCACATACCCTTATAATCAGGTCCCGGCGTCTGAGATCCAGTTTTCCCAGGTTGTAGTTGGCCATTGCCGCTGCTTTTTTCAGCATTCCCAATGCCCGGATAAGCTCCGGCGGCATCTTTTCACTCCCTATCCTGAAATTCTCATAGCTTCGCTGTGTCTGCGCGCCCCAGTACACATCTGCCGGCACCTTCATCTCCCCCATTGAATCCCGTTCCACACGATACTCCATAAAAATACCTCTTTCCTGTTTTTTTCCATTATAAAAAAAACTACCGCCCATGAGAAATTCATACTTTCTATGGCACGATAGTTTTTGGCTATTATCCGGTTAAGAGCGGTATTTATTTATCCTGATATCTTCCAATAAAATCAATAAACTTCCTGGCACTGCCCGAAAGGTATTTATTACGGTTCCACATCAGCCCTGTTTCAAACTCAATTGGCCGGGCAAACCGTTTTGCGGTTATCTTGGGATTGTCCCTGATGGCACTGACCTGGTCATCCAGCACAGCGGCAATTCCGCATTCCTGGGCTACCATGTCAAACACAGTGGATTGTTCCCTGACATAACGCAGGGATGGGTGTACCCCCGCCCTCTTCATGTTTTCCAAAAGCAGGCGTTCCGTATAGGTAGAGCCCATGCGGTACATGATAATCGGCTCATTTTCCAGCATGTCAATGGATATCATGGGCTGGGAGGCAAAGGGATGGCTGCAGGATACAATCATTTTCAGTTCTCCGCCCCGTATGGCCCTGGATTCAATCTCATCATCATGAATCAGGTCAATTACCCCATACCCCACTTCCAGTTCTTCCTGCTTTAACAATGTCACTATATCCATAGTTCCCAAATCAGACAGTTCCAGTTCAATGTCAGGATATTCCTTTGGAAACTTCCTGAGAAGCACCTTCCACAGCCAGGATCCCACCGTGGAAGGGAATGCAGCCTTCAGATGCTTTTTGCCGGAAGGCTTCAAATCTTCCATGATTTCCTCCAGATCCCTTATCTCATCCAGAACTTTTTCACCTTTTGCAAGAAATATTTCCCCTGCCCCGGTAATGCGGATTCCTTTATTATCCCTCTCCATCAGCTTTATCCCCAGCTCATCTTCCAGCTTCTGGATTGCCACACTGATTGTAGGCTGGGAAACATGCAGCTCCTGTGCTGCCTTTGTATAATTCTTGTATCTGTTTACCGCGGAAAAGTACTCTATTTGCCTTAATTCCATCTTCCACTCCCCTCTTAGCGGACACCGCATTTTCCTTTAAAACAACCCCTCATTCTTCTGCTCCAGCACCTTAATTCCATGGTAGAACATTTCGTTATAAGGCGTAGGCACTCCCAGCTCATGGCCCATACGGATGATGGTGCCTCCGAACATTTCCACCTCGGTCTTGCGGCCTGCCTCAATGTCCTGGAGGGTGGACGGTTTATTTTTAGGAGGCACGTCCTTAAGCACGCTGGCCTGTTTTTCCATATCCTTTTCCGAGAGGTCGATTCCTTTCTTTTGCGCAATGGCTATGACCTCCCGCATCAGCTTCTCACGGATAAAATTGGCATCTGCGCTGACGCTCCAGGCCCCAAAGGGGATGCCCAGGACAGCGGCGCTCTGGTTCTCACTGACATTGTACATGTATTTATACCAGATGGCCCGCTCCATATCCTCCGGAACAACGGTACGTATGCCCGCCCCCTCAAACAGCTCCTTCACAGCCTGTACCCTGGGGGACACTGTCTCATTGTGCTTCTCCCCCATTTCAATCCGGGCAGCCTTTGGATTAAAGGAGGCGCACCCGTCCTTCATGACCACGCTTACCTTTGCCAGGGAATACAGCAGATTATCCCATCCAAATACCGCTGCCACCTCTTCCTCTGCCTCCACCCCGTTTAACGGAGCCATGATAAGGGTATCCGGCCCAATCTGGTTTCTCATGTCCTCCAAAGCCTGGGACAGGGCAGGAAACTTGGTGATGATAATAGCTAAATCCGGATAATCCTGATCGCAGGTTTCCTCCGGGGATACGATGTTGAAATGGTGGCGGACCCCATTGACCATGACGCCTTCCTGTTCCAGACGTTCACGGCGGCTGCCCCCTGCAATCACACGCAGATTATCTCCCATCAGAGGCCCCAGATGACTGGCCAGGAAACAGCCAATGGCTCCCAGTCCAATGAGGGATACGGTTCTTATTTCTCTTTTCTGATTCATCCTGATTCCTTCTTTCATACGTTTATACTCATCTGAAGCGCAAGGGAATAAATGATGCGCTCTTTTACATGTTTCTCAGTCAGCTGGGTCAATGCGCGCTCATAATAGTCCAGCTGGACTCTGTAGCGCTCTGCCAGCATCTTTGCCCCCTGTTCCGGACTTCCCTCCGGCACATGGTCTGTTTTATAGTCAATGAGGACCAGTCCGTCCTCTTCCTCCAGATAGGCGTCGATGATTCCCTGGATAAGTACCAGCTCATCGGAATCACCAAGGCCCATTTCCCTGGCAGGTATGCCTATGATAAACTGCTGCTCCTTATGGATGCGTCCCTCTGCCTGTGCTTTCGCCATACGCGTTCCCAAGGGACTGGACAGGAAATTCCATATGACATTGGGATTAATAAAGTCACGGGCTTCCTGGTCCAGAAATCCGTTCTCCAGAAGCTCATCCACCACCGGCTTTACCTCTGACAGGCTGTGTATCTCATGGAACCGGATATGCTCCAGAACCGCGTGGTATGCGGTTCCCCGCAGAGCTCCGCGGTTTGGGCCGGATGAAGATGGTTTATTCGGTTCTCCTGATTCCCTGAATCCGGGGCCTGCCACATCCTGTTTTCCCCTCAGCGCCGTCAGCTCACCAAGGGCTGCCCCCTCCAGATTGTCATGGTCCGTGCCAATGGCATCCTCTGCCCGTCTTATCTGGCTCTGTTTTTTAAGCTCGGATACAGACACCATGGCGTACAGTCCGGTATCTGATTCATAAGGGTACTCATATTCCAGGGCTTTTCTGAGACGTGTTCCAAATGCTGCATCATACACCTTCTCCCCATCCAGGTTCAGAAGGTCTTCCTTTTTCATCTTCCGTATGATTTGCCGGGTAATTTCCTCGCCAATCAGATCTTTTACCTGAATCTGGCGCATTTCCATGTGGGAGGCAGGAATTGCGGGCTGGGCCATAAGGAGCCAGTCCAGGCAGGAATTGGCTGAAGCCAGTATGGTATAGGGCAGCTGGCCCTGGGACAGGGGAATGTCCTTCCATTTTCCCAGCTTATTCTCCAGCGACTTATCCGCGGCTGTCATAATCAGCTTTTCCTTGGCCCTGGTCATGGCCACATAAAGGACCCTGAGCTCCTCCCCCATTGTTTCCAGCTCCATCCGGCGCTTCAATGCCTGCTTTTTAAGAGTCGGCGCCTTGACCCGCAGCTCCAGGTCCAGGAAATCTGCCGCTGCCCCTAAATCCGCATCCAGAAGAATCTGTCCGTACGCATCCTGCTTGTTAAAACGCTTGCCCAGGCCAGCCAGAAATACCACTGGGAATTCCAGACCTTTGCTCTTGTGAATACTCATGATGCGCACCGTATTGTCCTGCTCACCGGCCACGCTGGCCTCACCGAAATCCGTATCAAATTTCTTCAGTTTTTCAATGTACCTTACAAAATGAAACAGACCCTTGTAGCTGGTGGATTCATAGGCAGCTGCCTTTTCCACCAGCATGTCCAGGTTGGCCCGTCTCGTCTCCCCGGCCGGCATGGCGGATACATAGTCGTAATATCCGCTCTCCTTGTATACCCGGTACAGCAGCTCATGGATAGGCAGATGCCTTGCCTCCCCCCGCAGCCGTTCCATAAGGAGTGACAGCTTAAGGGATTTAAGGGAAATGGAATGGGCTGCCCCTGCCGGTATGCTGCATAATCCCACTGTGATTAAGCCTTCTTCCCTGTCAGGATTTTCCTCCTGCCCCGGCCCTTCTCCCAGCCTCAGTCCTTCCTCCTGCTCCGGTTCTTCCTCCGGCCCCGGCCCTTTTCCCGGCCTCAGTTCTTCCTCCGGCCCCGGCCCTTCCTCCAGCCAGAGCCTCCACGCCCCGTATACCCCCCTGTCCTGGCCCTTTTTGGAATTCCGCTTGTAGGCGGCCATCATCCAGGCCATCTCCTCATCATCCATCCCCACAATGGGCGAACGCATAACGGCTGCCAGCGGAATATCCTGCATGGGATTATCAACAACAGACAGAAGGCTGAGAACCGTCTCCACCTCAACCGTGTTGAAATATCCTGTCCTGGTCTGGGCAAAAGCCGGGATGCCTTCATTCATCAGCACATTTACAAATACCTCCGACCATCCCGTCATGCTTCTGAGCAGGATAACCATGTCGCCGTAACGGGCCCTGCGGTAAGCTCCCCTGGATTTGTCCCACACCAAAATCCCCTGGCCTTGGCTTACCAGCTGGCGTATCCTTCCGGCAATCAGTCTGGCTTCCAGCTCTTTTGCCGTATAATCAAGGGAGTCTTCATCCAGCTGCTTCAGTGCTTCCGCGCCCGTATCCACCATGAGAAGCTCCGTAGGCGTTCCTGCAAGGAAGGAAACAGGGCCGGATTCCTGCGTGTCAGACTCCCCCTCTTCCAGTCCCGGGCCACAAACCGTTTTCCTGTTCACTTCCTCAAATGCCGCTCCTGGATAAAGGGCCGTCTCAGGCGTGTATGTGATTCCTCCCAGATTCTTTGTCATGATTTGATAAAACACATCATTGACACTGGTCAGCACAGACTCCCTGCTCCGGAAGTTCTGCTGTAATTCAATCATCTGGTACGGTCCGCCCTGCCTGGAATATTTTTCATATTTATCCATAAAAAGCTCCGGCCTGGCCAGACGGAACCTGTATATGCTCTGCTTTACATCCCCCACCATAAATACGTTGGGATAACCGAACCGCTCCCTGGAAATGCTGGTAATCAATGCTTCCTGGACATAATTGCTGTCCTGGTACTCGTCCACCAATATCTCCTCATACTGCCGGCTGAGCTCGTCTGCCACCTGGGACGGAAGGCGGGAAACCCTTTCTTCCCCGTTTCCGTTTTCCTCCCGCACATACAGAACCTCCAGCGCCAGATGCTCCAAATCATTAAAATCCAGCACGTTCCGCTCCCGCTTGGCATCCCTGTATGCCTGGTCGAACATGCCTGTAAGCCTTAAGAGCTCCCGGATGACCCTTCTGGTCCCTCTCATGCTTTCCACTACTTCCTGCGGACTCTGCTGGCCGTAGAGCTCCCTGCATTTTGCCACGGCCTTCTTGACCCGGTCCCTGCATGCGCTTACAAATGCCTTCTTATCACCGTCAATATCCTTGCTCCGGATGGATGCCAGACGGTCGAAGCTCATATTCTGCAGGCTGTTATACAGAGCTTCAAAGCTGCCTGTGGAAGCGGCCCTTCCTATGGCCTCGATTTTACTTTTGTCGCTTATGAGCATGGGCTCGTATGCCAGGGGGCCGTTTTCCTCCAGGCACACATCAAGGGCTTCCCCCAGCTGCCCGGAAAGCTCTGCCATCTGTCTGGCCACATCCTCCATCAGGAACACCATCCAGGGGCTTTCCTCCATTTCCCCGATGCTTTCCTCCTCCAGCTCCTTCTGACAGGCTGCAAGCCATTCCTGCGGCCATGGATGGCTCTGGGAAAACTGCCATGCCTGGAGAATCACATCCTCGATTCCCCTGTCTGACTTTCCCCGTCCGAAATGCTCCACGAACCTTCCAAACTCCTCATCCGCCTCATCGTAACAGTTTTCCAGCATTTCCCCCATACAGTCCCCCCGCAGAAGGGACAGCTCCCCCTCATCCCCGATACGGAAGGCCGGATCTATGTCCAGGCTGTTATAATGGCTGCGGATGATATTCAGGCAGAAGCTGTCAATGGTGGTAATCTGTGCCTGGGGGATCAGGGCTGCCTGGAGCCACAGATGCTCGTCCTCAGGACGTTCCTTCAGCTTCTGCTCCACTGCGGCGCCTATCCTCTCCCGCATCTCAGCCGCAGCTGCATTGGTAAACGTCATTACCAGCAGCTGGTCAATATCCAGGGGACGGTCTCCTTCGCTTATCATCCGGATGATACGTTCCACCAGCACGGCCGTCTTACCGCTGCCCGCTGCCGCGGACACCAGAAGGTTCCTGTTTCTGCTGTCTATAACCTCTTGCTGTTTACTGGTCCAATTCACTGCCATCTGTTTCCTCGTCTCCTTCAGATTCCAATTCCGCCCAGATTTCCTCAGGCTTAAGTCCCTTGAGCTTGCGGTATCCATAGCCTGCTGTCTTGGTATCGAACCCGCACACTGCATGGTAGGGGCAATAGTCGCAGGCTGTCCTGTTTCCCTGTTTGTAAGGCTTTAAGTCCACATTTCCCATCAGTATATCCTGCCCGGCTTCCCTGAGCCTCCGGTTCACAAACCGGCGCAGATCCTGAAAACGTCTGGTGCTGGCCACGGACGAGCGGCTTTCCTGGACATAACCATCCTTGATCGCTACGGGTATCACATCGGATTCCTTCTCTATCTCCCGGTCCAGATGCCGGATAATATCCAGTTCACTGTTTACCAGACCGTTCATCCTGAGCTGCTTTAATATCTGTTTTTCGATATCCCTTTCATCCATTCCTTCCTGCTTATCCGCTATCGGATCACCTATGTGGTAGTAGAAGATACCGGCAGGAACCACCTCCTTGTCCGGATGTCTCCTCTCCTCCATCTCCACCGCCGCATCCATATAGACCACCAGCTGAAGCTGCAATCCATAAAACAGGGCAGCCAGGTCAAAGGATGTGGTTCCTGACTTATAGTCAATAATCTTTACATAGACATGGTCCTCATCCCTGCACAGGTCCATGCGGTCAATACGTCCGCGAAGCTGCAGCTCTTCATCCTCTGACAGGCCGATGCGCATGGCCTTCAGGTTATCAATGGCTGAAAAGGACACCTCGAATCCCACCGGCTCAAAGTCGCCCTTTTTCACCTGCTCTGCCAAGGCCCATATGGTGCGGTCCGTAATCCGTTCCACCCTGCCTGCCAGATACGCGTTGCGGGCTGAGCTGGACATGATTGTGTTGCCGTATTCCTCCGTTACCTGGGTCACGCATTCCTTTACAAGGCTCTTTCTCCCCTCTTCGGTCAGCTCCCGCCAATCCTGCCCTCTGTCCTTCATGGAGGCAAAGCATCTGTCGATGGACTGGTGGAACAGGTTGCCCATGTCCACTGCCTCCAGCTCGTACTCCTGCCGCTCCATCAGTTCCAGACCATACCGCAGGAAATGGGCGTAGGCACAGGAGGCGAACTGCTCCAGCCGGGTTACGCTGCCCTGCAGTTCCCTGCCGTAAAGGGCTCTGGCAGCTGCCCGTCCGATTCCCCTTTCCTCATAGGAATAAAAAGCAGCGTCCACCAGCTGCCTCACCTTATCCCGGTGCTCCTGCGATGTATAAAAATGCTGGAAGAGCTGCATAAAGGCAGCTTCCTCCCGCTCCCTGTCATCCTCCCCCTGTTCCTGCATTCCCCGAAGCCCCTGTATAAGCATCTCCCTGGCATCCCTCCCGGTCCGCACCGGCCATTCCACGGAATGCTCGTCCAGGGTTTTCATTCCGGGAAACAGCTTTCCCACTTCTCCCATGAGGTTGGAGGGTCTCTGGCTCTTGCCGTCCGGCGTAAGTCCGGCATAGGTGAGCACCAGCTGTCGGGAGGGCTTTGACATCATAAGATACAGATAAAATTTCTGGATGCAGCCATCCTCTTTTACCGTGGGAGCCAGCTCTATATCCATTTTCCTGAGAGCCGCCCTGTCACGGTCCGATAAAAGGCTTCCCCCGTTCTTTCTCTGGGGCACCGTGCCCTCGTTTACTCCTACGAAAAACAGTACCTTCACTGCTTCCAGACGGCTTCGGGTAATATCCCCCACCATAACCTGGTCAACCGTGGCCGGAATCACACCCACCTGGATTTCCTGGAAGCCGGCGTCCAGAATCTGGATATAGTTCTTCATATCCGCTTTTTCCGCGCCCAAAAGTCCTTCCAGCCGCTCAAACAGTTCCAGTACGCGGTCATAGACCTGGCCATATTCCCTGGCCAGGTTCTCATCCCCCGGCTCTTTTCGCTCCAGAAAGAAATCCCTGTACTCCTCCAGCTTTTCCCTCAGCTCCATGTGCTCCAGGAACTGGCGAAGAGCTGCCGTCACAGAGGCAATGGTGGCTCCCTCTGCCTTAAATGCCTCCCGCAGAGGCCGCAGAGGCTCCAGTATCCACATGCGGTATTGGTTCAGCTCCTTCAGGTTCAGCTTTTCACCACCTCTGTACTGCCGTTCCCAACAGGAATCCCAGCGCTTCCACCCCCGTATGCCCAGGGCCCGCACATAATTTTCCAGCCGGTCCGTCATCTGCTCTGCATGTTCCCTGGAACCGTCAAATCCGCTCCCAGCATCTGCCTCCCCTGCATCCCCGGACGTATCTGCCGCCGTATCTGCCGCCGCTCTCTCCTCTGTATCTGCCGACGCCCTCTCCTTTGTATCTGCCGACGCCCTCTCCTTTGTGCTCCCAGCCTTCTCATACACCAGTCCTGTTTTCAGATACCGGAACGCGCTCTCATAAGAGAAATCCTTCACCATCTCTAATGCTGCCCGTATCAGCTCCACCATGGGATTTTCCAGAATACTCTTCTTATCATCCAGGAAATAGGGAATCCCGGCCTCATCAAACTGGTGGGCCAGCTCCCGTCCATAGGATGGAAGGTCCCCGGTAATGACGGCGGCATCCCGGTAACGCATCCCTTCCTCCTTTATCATCTGCTCAATCCTGCTGCACACGTAGGCAGCCTCCCCTGCCGGGTTGCGTCCTTTGTACACCTGGATGCGCTCTTCCTTTCCCTCCCAGGTCCTGCCGGAGTACCGGTACAGGTTCTGTTCCAGAAAATCCAGCTCCGGGCTCTCATCATATCTCCAGGCCGGACGCCGGCTGCAGATTATGTCCTCCTTTTTCGGGATTCCATGCTGTTTTGCCATGGAGGCCACGCGGCACACCGTATGACGGCTCATATAAAACAAATGCTGGATACTGCTCTCCTTGTAGGCGTTTTCCCTGGAATCAATGGTAACCGTACATACCACCTCCCTGGCGTGCATCAGGAACAGCTCCACCAGCCTGTACTGGACCGGAGTAAAGCCGGTATATCCGTCCAGAAGAATGATGCTGTCTTTGAGGGGTTCCCACTTTGGAAGCTCCCTGCACAGGATGTCCAGAATCTCCTCAGCCGTGATATAGTGGCTCTCTATATACTCCCTGAAGCCGCTGTAAATCACCTCCAGGTCCTCAAGCTTCTGGGCCAGAAGAGGAGAATCCGCCTCCCCCCGTACGTCCCTCAGCATATCCGGTGTGATACCGTACTGGTACAGCTCCGAGATCTGGGACTTAAGCTGGCCGATGAAGCCGGTCTGCTCCAGATGCCCACTGTAGAGGGACAGCTTTCCTCTCTTTAACCCGGCCACCTTGCGCAGCACCATGGATTTTCCCATATCATCCAGCACAACCGGGATTCTGACCCCCAGGTCCTCGAATACCCGGTAAGCCAGACGCTTAAAGCTGAGGATATCTATATTCATAATCCCGTGTCTGGGATGGAGACGGATGATTTCCTTCTGTGTCTGCATGGTAAACTGCTCCGGCACCACAACCAGGTACTTTTGTTCCGGATGCTCCATGGACTCCTTTATGACCCGGTCATAGAGCATTCTGGTCTTTCCTGAGCCTGCTCCTCCCAATATAAACTGCAACGCCACTTTTCTCTCTCCTTCCGGCAGACGGGACAACGAAAACTTCTCATATTTCCCCGCCCTGCAACATAAGCTTTAACAAACTATCTTAGAGGTCCTGACTATGAGCTCTAAAACCAAAATTGTGGTACTAAGGATGAAGGAAATCATCTACACCGCAATCTTCGTAGGCCTTGCCATCCTTTTAATTACCCTCTGTTTCATCATGTTCCGGCCTGGGAAGGACAACGTTTCCGTTTCCGCTGAACCTGCCGGCTACCTGCCGGGCGTATACAGCGCGGCACTGACCCTTGGCAGCGAAGATGTGAATGTAAAGGTAACTGTGGATAAGAACCGCATCACCTCCATTGATCTGGTTCCCTTAAGCGAGGCTGTCACCACCATGTACCCTCTGATGCAGCCCACCCTGGATGATCTGGCCAGCCAGATTATAAGCAATCAGTCCACGGAGAACCTTACATATCCCAGCACCTCCCGCTATACCTCCACTGCCCTCCTGAATGCCATCAACACGGCGCTGGACAAAGCAAAAGTGGATTGATAAAAAGCGGGCAGATGTTTCCCAAAGCACTCCGGCACGTCTAAAAGCTCCTGCCCCTTGTCATGAAGGCAGGGGCTTTTCCGACGTACCAAATGTAAAAAAACGGCAGATTGCTCTACCGTCTTATCCTACAAAAGAATATGTTTTATCGTACCATGATTCCCGACCCGTGTCAAGTTGGCAAACCCAAGACCTGAACCTGCAGAAACCCCAAGACCTGAAGCAGCCGTTTCGCCGCCTCAGGCCTTCATTCTATCACAGTTGTGGTATCAGGATCCCACCTTTTCCATGAATCCCATGTAGTTCATCTGGAGCCGGAATATATCGTTGGCTGTCAGCCCCTCCAGGGCTCCCTCCATGAAGTAGCGTTCCCCGGCCATATCCACCTTATCCCGCCTGACATCGCCGCCGGCAATAAAGGTGGGGACGCCATCCCCGCTGTGATCCCCCACCTTACAGGGTGTGGAATGGTCTGCCGTAAAGGAAATATAGCATTGTTCCAAATCCAGCTCATTAAGAAGATAGCCCAGCATTTGGTCTGTCTGTTCCACAATCTCCTTCTTCTTATCCGGACGGTTGTCGTGGCCCGCCAGATCCGTGCCCTTGATATGGAGCACCACCCAGTCGTATTTCTTTTCCTTTAGAAGCTCTGCCGCCAGCCTGGCCTTTCCCATAAGGTCCGTGTCAAAGCTTCCTGTAAAGCTGTCCCTGATATAGTAATCCATACCTGCCAGCCGGGCAATACCTCCCACTGTTTTATCTCCTGCCACACAGGCGGCCCTGATTTTGTACCTGTCCTTTAGGGAAACCATCTCCGTCTTCTGTCCGGCTCCCCTGGTCAGGATGATATTGGCCGGCTTAAGCCCCTTTTGGATCCTCTCCTTATTAATGGGATGCTCCTTTAAGATGCCGTATGCTTTTTTTGTGAATTCCCACAGGGCATCTGCTGTCTTCTGCGCCTTCTCACTGCCGTCCAAAGCCCTGGGTCCGGATACCTTCTTCCCCTCCTCCGTGGTACCGGGGTCCGTACAGCTGATAGCATCGCTTAATCCCTCTCCTCTGAGAACCACTGCAATCCGGTGCTCCGTCAGTTCCTTTGCCAGCACCCGGGTCCCGTCAGACAGCACCATGCCGTTTACAGCCTGTGCCAGAAACTCCGTACCCTGGCTGATTCGCCCGGCTCTGCGGTCCACCACCGCCATATCCTCTGTAACGGTTGCAAAATTTCCTCTGAACGCCACGTCCCCGTCCATCAGCTCCAGCCCGCCGCTGCTGGCCTCTAAGGGTCCCCTGCCTCTGTACACCCTGCTGCTGTCATAGCCGAATATCTGCAGATGGCCCACATCCGTGCCCACGGGAATCCCCGGCGCAATGGGGTATACATTTCCGCACATCCCCATTTGAAGCAGGCGCTCCATATTAGGGGTGGAGGCGCTCTCAAGCGGCGTCATTCCCCCCAGCACCGGATCCGGTCTGTCTCCCAGGCCGTCCATGATGATTAATAATCCCTGTTTCTTTCTCATTATGAGTTGCCTCCCATCTTCTTTTTCGCAGCCAGTTCCTTTGCCTCCTTCAGCATCCCCTTATTTTTATACAGGAAATAAGCTGAAATCAGAATCGTGGCTCCCCACATAGACAGCGCCAGATTGCCTCCTGCTTTCTTTATATTCACCGTCATCTCACATTCCCGGCCAACGGGAACCTCCCCAAACACATAGGCGCCGTACTTTATGCCCTGGTCCGTAAATATGCCATACTCCTCCTCGGGGTCGTATCCAACAATTCCCGCCAGTTCATATCCCTCTGGCACCGCCAGCTCCAGGCTGTAGGAACCGATTGTCACCGGTGCCGTGTTTACCATGGAATATGTAACTGCCTTCAGATTGCCCGGGGCTGTGCCGCTTGTCTTGGCCGCCTTCATCTTGTAAGTCCCTTCCTGGTACCAGTTCAGGGTAAGTTCCACCGGGAAATCCGCCTCGTCAAAATCCGCTACCAGATAAGATGTCATGCCTGAATGCTGCTCCTTCGGTTCACCCTTAAGGGTACCTGCCCCTGCCTGGACAGACACCAGCTCTGCATCCTGGTACATTGGTACTGCCAGACGTCCCTGGCTGTCGGTCACACCTTTTATATGAGAGATAACAGCTGCATCCTCCCCCTCCGGCGCCAACCTGTCCGCCATCTCTATCATGGTTCCCAGCTGCGCACCGCCTGGTTCCCCACTGCCCGGTTCCTCCGCCATGGCAGTGACCGCAAGGCCCATGCTGAGTGCTGCTGCCACCATAAACGTAATATATCCTTTTCCCTTCATATTGACCTCCTACATAATCCCTATCATTTTAAACCAGGTAAATGACGCCGCCACCATAATGCCCCATTTTGCCAGCAGGGTCAGGATACCGTATGTCATTTCCTCCAGGACCGTGAATTTTCCTGTGCTGTAATATGTCAGGTTCACCTTGCTGTGAGGCGGAAGCGTGATGGTATCGCATATCATGAAGGACGCCGGCAGGGCCAGAGCCACAGGATTGAATCCCGCCACCTGCGCAATGGATATAATGGTGGGAATCAGAATGATGGTACGAACCGTCTTGCTGGTGAACACAAAGTGGGAGAAGCTTGCAATAAAAATAATTACCGCGTAAAGAACCATGAAGCTCATATGCTCCACTCCCAGCTTGTCAAACACGCTGTTTAAGACCCAGGTAGCCACGCCTGTATCGTCCAGGGCCAGCCCTCCCGCATAAGCGCCGCAGCTGAAAATCATCAGATCCCAGGGTATCTTTGCTTCCTTCCAGGTCAATATCCCTACATGGGGCATGAGGAAGATGGCTGCGGACACAATGGCCACCACAACCAGGGATATGTCGAAACCAAACATGGCGCCATGGTACTCGTCTGTTGCCCACAAAAAGATGGTGATAAGGAAGATAATCAGGGCCCGCACTTCCACTCCGTTCATTTTTCCCAGTCCCTTGTACTCTTCCTCCAGGGCCGTCATCTTCTCCGCGGAAGCAGAACGGTTTCCCGTCTTAAAGAGCATTTTTCCGATAAGGAAGCTGGCTGCCAGTGTGATAATGGCAACAGGAGCAGAGGCAATGAACCACTTCATCCAGGAAATCTCCGTACCTGTCAGGTCCTTGATAAAGCTGATAGCCAGAATCTGGGAGGATGTAGCCGTCACAATGGCTCCGGTGGAAAGGTTGTTGGCCTGTATCCCCTGCAATGCCATAAGCTTTCCAAAATTCCGGTCCTGGGGCGTAGTGTTTCCCACCTCAAAGACCTCCATAATCATCATGACAATGGGAAGAAGCATCACAGCCCTGGCTGTTGTGGACGGCACCACAAAGGCAATGAGGAAATTGGTTACCATCAGCACAATCAGCACCGTGTTGACGCTCTTTCCAAACCGCGTGACCAGAAACAATGCCAGACGTTTTGCAAGTCCGCTCTTTTCCATGCCCGAGGCAATGACAAAGGCTGCTATCATCAGCCAGATTACTTCATAGCCAAACACGCCCAGGGTGGCTTTTTCTGTCCAGGCCCCTGCTGCCGGCAGCAGAAAAATCACAATCAGTGAAGTTACATAGTTTGGAATCCCGTTGCTCACCCACAGAATCAGTGCAAACGCAAAGATGCCCATGGCCATCTTGCCTGAATAGGACAGTCCCGCGGGAGTCCTCATGGTCCAAATCAGCGTCAGTGCCACCAACGCTGCCGGTAGCCCGAAATACGCCATGCGCATTTCAAAAGGGCTTTTCTGTTTTTTTACCTTTGCCGGTACGCTGCTCAAAATACCCACTCTCCTTTTTGTACCGTCTCCGGTACTCTGTTTGATTTTGTATTGCTTTGATGTTACCATTGTAGTCTTAATCCCTGGTCAGATCCAATCAATAATCTTTATATCCTGTCATAACAGAACGTTATAGTTACCATTTTAGTCCCGCCTCTCATAAGACTTCTTTATAGTTGGCTTTTTCCCTTTGATTTCTCATTGAAAATCCTATACTTTTTCCTCTGTTTCCGCTAAAATACAATTAATAATGTTTATGGATTGGAGGAAACACACATGGATTTGGAATCCCTGGAGAGTTTTCTGGAGGTGGAGAAGCATAAGAATTTCACAAAAGCGGCAGAAAGCATGTTCTGTACCCAGGCAGCAGTCTCCATGCGCATCAAGCGACTGGAAACAGCCTTGGAATGCGGCCTGTTCAAACGCTGCGGCCGGCGTGTGGAGCTGACCCGAGAGGGAGAGATTTTCCTGCCCTATGCCAGACAGATGGTGAATACCTGGAAGTCTGCGTCGGAACATCTGCTGCAGACCAGGCTGATGGAGGAAAGCGAGATACGGATCACCTCCTCCAGCACACCCGGAACCTACATCATACCCTCGCTGATTTACCTGTTCCGCCAGTCCTATCCCTACATAACAGTGATCAACCACATCCAGTACACCCGCAGCGCCATATCAGATGTGATTGGTGGAAATTTCTCCCTGGGCATTATCTCCCAGCCCGCCTCAGTGGGCACGGACGCGCTTTGCTGCGAGCCGCTGATGGAGGACCCCCTTGTGCTGATAGTCCATCCCCAGCACCCGTGGGCGGAAAAAAGGGGGATTCTCTTTAAAGAAATCACGGAAGAAACCCTGCTGATTTCCAATCCCAATACCTCCCTGGTGAATTATCTGGAAAAGGAGGGCCGCCTTTCCTTAGAACCTTCCAGGCTTTACGTGGCCGGCAACATCGAGGCCATCAAACGCGGGATACGCAACCACCAGGGAATTTCCATCATGTCTGAGTATGCGGTGCGCCAGGAACTGGAGCTGGGCCTTTTAAAGCAGGTTCCCCTTCTGGATCATCCGGGTCTGAAGCGGCAGCTCTATACCATTTTCCGTAAGGATACCCGGTTTAAACTGTCCACCAGTCTGTTTTTGGAATTTTTCAGGAAGGCCGCGGAGGATAACCGGCTTCTGTCCCAGTTATAGACAGGTTCATGCTTCCATACTTAACCATCAGTTAAGAAAATCCTCCCGCTGTTTAACGGCGCCTCCATTGTGCAGCGCCGTTCTATGGTTTATACTAACCATATCCGGCCGGACAAATATGTTTTAGCGAAGGAGAGATTATACGATGGATATAAAACTAGGTCCGCGCATTGCGTCACTGCGCAGAGCCAAATCCATGACGCAGGAGCAGCTGGCCCTTTCCCTGGGCGTATCGCCTCCTGCTGTCAGCAAATGGGAGACAGGTGCCTCCTGCCCAGACATTTCACTTTTATGCCCTCTGGCCCGCGCTCTGGAAACCAATGTGGATACCCTGCTGCAGTTTGAGGAAACCCTTACAGAAGAACAGATTGACGCCCGGCTGAACGAAATCGTTGAGACAGCCAGAAATCATGGGTATGAAGCCGCGGACGGCATGGTACAGTCGCTTCTGCATACCTATCCCTCAAGTATCCCCTTAAAGTCCAGGGCAGTTACCCTGTTTGACCTGTTCGCGATGCTGTTTCCTGCCCAGCCCCAGGAGATTAGGGATGGCTGGACGAAACAGAAGAAACAGCTTTTAGAGGACGTACGGGCAAGCGGCGCCGCTGCCTGCTGGCAGGCGGCAGTATCCCACCTGGCCTCCATCGCCATTTCGGAAGGGGAGCTGGAGAAGGCAGAGAGCCTTTTAAAGGAACTGCCCCAGCACACCACTGACTCCACCTCTATCTGGGCCATGCTGTACCTGAAAAAAGGAGAAGCATCCCAGGCATTGGAGGTCATACAGAAACGCCTGTATGTGCTGACACGCCAGGTACAAAACTTCCTGATTCAGATGATGAACCCGGAAATGAACCCAGACACCGCAAGAACACTGGAACTGTGCGTTATTTACCGCCAGCTGGAGGATCTGCTGGGCGTGGGAAACGGCATGAGTCCCGGCTTCTTTGCCCAGGCTTACCAGCGGGCCGGACAAGACCAGCAGGCGCTGGACAGCATGATTCAGTTTGTGGACGCCATCACCGGCACTGTCCAGAAGCCCAATCCCATCCTGTTCTCTCCTGCGGTAAAGATAGACGGGGAACATCCTGCCGCCACAAAGGAAATACGTGAATTGCTCCTGGAGAGTCTGCTGGATGATGCGTATTATAAACAGTTTCATGATAATAAACGGTTTATGGACGCAGTGGATAAGCTCAGGGGAAGTATTCAGGAAGAAAAAACCGCCGCTCCCAATCACTGAGAGCGGCGGTCCGCATCATTCCCGATAAAATCCCATCCTCTCACCAAAGATGTCTTATCAGGAATTCTTATTCATTTTCCTTCCGGAATTTTTTACTCTTAAACACATACACATGGGCAGCCAATGTGACTCCGAACACAACCAGCAGTATGTTTTCCACCACATCCGGAAACCGGTTCATGCCCACTCCTAAGCTGCATGCAGCATCCACAAGGAATATCCACTTTTCCACCTGAAACACCTTATCCAGGTTGTAGTCCTCCTTTTTGGTGGAGCCCATAAACATGAGGAAATCCTTTCCTGTAAAGAGACATATACCCTCTGCCAGGCACAGAGCCCCCATAAACATATACAATGTATCCATCTTCCGGTCCTTATGCCTTTACTGTACTTGTATGATTCTGCTCCACAAACCTGCGGATGTTGGAAGCGTTGGCAAACTTCTGCACGATGCCGTCCCTGACGATCACAAGGGTAGGGGCCTGCATAATACCGAATTTTTCCGCCAGGTCAGGACGCTCCTCCGCATCAATAATCTGGTATTCCTGTCCCTTTAGGAACTCCTTTGCCGACACGCAGTTGGGGCAGGTCTTGGTGGTAAAGAGGTACAGGTGGGCCAAGGCGCCTCCCTTCCCCTGGTGGGAAGTCTCTGTTCTGGCACTCCCCGTCCGCTCCCTGGTATCCGCGGTGATTCTGGACACTCCATGCTTTAACTGGGACTGGCCGATGTTGTAGTTGGTCCGGTTCTTGTACTCCTGGGTCTTTCCTTCGTTCCAGTTCTGGACCGGACGGTAGTAGCCGGTAATACGGCTGTAGACCTCTGCCTTCTCCCCGCAAATCGGACAGGTAAAATGCTCCCCAATCAGGTATCCGTGGCACTTGCAGATGGAATAGGTAGGCGACAGCGTATAGTAAGGCAGCTTATAGTTCTCAGCCACCGTGCGCACCAGGTTGGCCGCGGCCTTCCAGTCAGGCATCTTCTCGCCCAGGAACGCGTGGAACACGGTTCCTGATGTGTACAGGGTCTGAAGCTCATCCTGGATGTCCAGGGCGTCAAATACATCCTCCGTATAATCCACGGGAAGATGGGAGCTGTTGGTGTAATACGGCGTATCCCCCTCTGCTCCGGCAGTGATAATGTCGGGATAGCGCTGCTTGTCATGCTTGGCCAGACGGTAGGTGGTGGACTCAGCCGGCGTAGCCTCCAGGTTGTAAAGGTCGCCGTACAGCTCCTGGTAATCCGACAGGCGTTCCCTCATGTGGTTCAGCACGTTCTTGGTAAATTCCTGGCATTCCCTGTGGGTCATGTCCTTTCCCACCCATCTGGCATTGAGGCCTGCCTCGTTCATGCCTATGAGGCCGATGGTGGAAAAATGATTCTCAAAGGTGCCCAGATATCTCTTGGTATAGGGATACAGCCCCTGGTTCAAAAGCTTTGTTATGACCTGGCGCTTGGTCTTTAAGGAGCGGGCAGACACATCCATCATGTGGTCCAGCTTTGCATAGAAGTCAGCCTCGTCCTTGGCCTGGTAAGCGATTCTTGGCATGTTGATGGTCACGACGCCCACGGAACCGGTGCTCTCGCCGGAGCCGAAGAATCCGCCTGTCTTCTTGCGCAGCTCCCTGAGGTCCAGACGGAGACGGCAGCACATGCTGCGGACATCGCTGGGCTGCATATCGCTGTTGATATAGTTGGAGAAGTAGGGCGTTCCGTACTTGGATGTCATCTCAAACAGAAGCCGGTTGTTCTCTGTATCTGACCAGTCAAACTCATTGGTAATGGAGTAGGTGGGGATGGGGTACTGGAACCCGCGTCCGTTGGCATCACCTTCAATCATGGTCTCGATGAATGCCTTGTTAATCAGGTCCATCTCCTTCTTACAGTCTTTATACTTAAAGTCCGTTTCCCTGCCGCCGACAATGGCATTCATCTCGGCCATGTCATCCGGAACAGTCCAGTCCAGGGTGATGTTGGAGAAAGGTGCCTGGGTGCCCCAGCGGCTGGGGGTGTTCACTCCATAGATAAAGGACTCAATGCACTTTTTTACCTCCGGATAGCTTAAATTATCTGCTTTTACAAAGGGAGCAAGGTATGTATCAAAGGAAGAAAATGCCTGGGCTCCGGCCCATTCGTTCTGCATGATTCCAAGGAAGTTGACCATCTGGTTGCAGAGCACGGACAGATGCTTTGCCGGCGAGGAGGTAATCTTTCCCGTGATGCCTCCCAGGCCTTCCATAAGGAGCTGCTTTAAGGACCAGCCCGCACAGTATCCGGTGAGCATGGACAAATCGTGGATGTGGATATCCGCATTGCGGTGTGCCTCCGCTATCTCCTGGTCGTAAATCTCACTGAGCCAGTAGTTGGCAGTCACGGCGCCGGAGTTGCTGAGAATCAGCCCTCCCACGGAATAGGTAACCGTGGAATTCTCCTTCACACGCCAGTCCTCCACCTTCACATAGCTGTTCACCACGTCCTTGTAATCCAGGATCGTGCTGTTCATGTTCCGTATCTTTTCCCGCTGCTTTCTATATAAAATGTAAGCCTTTGCCACATCTGTATATCCGGTCTGTTCAAGGACATGCTCTACGCTGTCCTGGATTTCTTCCACAGAAATCTTTCCATCCTTCATCTTATTCTGAAAATCCGCAGTCACCCTTAAGGATAATAACTCCAGAATCTCATTGTTGTAATCTTTGGATGTTGCCCTGAATGCCTTTTTGATGGCCTCTGTTATCTTATTCAGACTAAACTCGGCAACTTCCCCATCCCTTTTAACTACCTGAATCATACCACTTGCTCCTTTCAGCCCACGTACACTTTATTCAACCCTTTTTCCGCGTCTGTTAAACCCGGAATGATACAGCTGTTTCACAGCTGTGAAAACGCAGGGCCCGCTCCATGTGGAGCGAGCTACGCACCCATTATAGCAGATGGAAATACAAAACACAATATCTATGAATAACATTTTATATTATCCCAGATATTGTGTCTTATTAACTGTACTTATAACTCTTTTTTCCAAATCCCTGCAAAGCCTCATACCTGCGTGGTTTTTCGGACAGGGGGCATTTTATTATATTTCCAATTAAATTCAGTCGGAATACAGCTTTCCAAAAAGCTCTGCCGGCACATATGCCTTTACCGCAATTCCATCCTCCTGGTATTCCTCCTCCAGAAGCTGACCATACTTGCGGATGGTCTGGATGCGCCCTGCCTGGCTGTATGGAAAAACTTTTTCCAACAGAATCCGCCTGCTGCGTATAATGGCCTGGAGCACCTTCTGCAGTTCTTCCAGTCCCTCTCCTGTCCTGGCAGAAATCCGCACCTGGTAGTCTGATGAGAAATCCCTGGGAATCTGCATGACACGGTTGTCCTCCATGGCCTCCAGCTCGTAAAACCGGTCCACCTTGTTGAACACGGTGACTATGGTCTTATCCACAATCTCCAGTTCCTCCAGCGTCTCCTTCACCACGTGCATCTGCATGTCCATCTGCGGATTGGAGCAATCCACCACATGGAGGACGATATCGCTGTAGCGCGCCTCCTCCAGCGTACTCTTAAAGGCTTCAATCAGATGATGGGGAAGCTTGCGGATAAATCCTACGGTGTCTGTAAGCAGTATCTGCTGGCCATCCTCCAGGGTATAACTTCTGGTGGTGGGGTCCAGGGTGGCGAAAAGCTTATCCTCCGCCAGGATTCCCGCCCCGGTCAGACGGTTGAGCAGGGTGGACTTTCCCGCATTGGTATAGCCCACAATCGCCGCGGAAAGAGCAAAATTCTTCTCTCTCTGCTGCCTGGTCACCTCCCGGTGGCGCTTCACATCAGCCAGTTCCTCTTTAAGCTGGCCGATTCGCTGGTGGATAAGCCTGCGGTCTGTTTCCAGCTTTTTCTCACCTGGGCCTCTGGTTCCTATGCCGCCTCCCAGACGGGACAGGGAATTGCGCATTCCCACCAGACGCACGGCCCTGTATTTTAACTGGGCCAGCTCCACCTGAATCTTGCCCTCTCTTGTGCTGGCCCGTGAAGCAAAGATATCCAGTATGACCATGGTCCGGTCCATGACCTTGGTGTCCAGGGCATCCTCCAGGTTCCTGAGCTGGGCCGGTGACAGCTCATCATCACAGATAACGCCTGTGGCCCGGGTATCCCATAACAGCTCTCTCACCTCGTCTATCTTACCCTTCCCAAGATAGGTGCCCGGATGTACCCTTTCCCGGTTCTGGATGATTCTGGCCACAGTCACAGCCCCTGCCGTGGAGGCCAGCTCCTCCAGCTCATCCAGGGAAGCGGGCGTGTCCTCCTCCTCGGCAGTACTCACCGCCACCAGTATTACCTTTTCCTGCAGTTCACTCAAATCAATTAATTCCGCCATTCCTACCTCGTCTTCAAAAATGCAATCTCATGCTCCGCGTCTTCATTGGAGCCAAACTCCTTTACAAAGTCCTCAAACAATGCCAGGGCTTTATCGTACTGCTGTAAGTGTTCGCAGGCAACGGCCCGGTTATACGAAAGCTCCTTCAAAAGTTCCCTGAAGCCGTCTGCTTCTGCCGCGACGGCCGGCGCGTTTTCCCCGCCTGCCCCTTCCACGGCGTCCCCGTCCTTCGTTTCTTTTTTGTCCGTCTCCTTGCCTGTTTTCCGGTCTTTCTCCTGGAGAGCCGCAGCCTGGGCGGCCGTCGCTACCTGGTACCCTTTGTCAAAAGAATCATAAGCACTCTGGTAATCCTCTGCAGCCATCTGGCATAGACCCATTTGATTATAGATTTCACCATGTTCCATCCCATCCTTCAGTGCGTCTTCATAAAGCGCCATGGCCTTATCGTATTCCTTCGCGTCCACACAAGCGCTTCCTGCGGCCAGCAGGGCCTCCTGCCTGCCGGGCACCGGCTTGTCCTTCTTTTCCAGCGCTTTAGCCTCCTGGTAGCGCTTAAGGGCATTATCCGTATCTCCAATCCGGGCATAGCAGCTGCTCTGCCTGTACATGTACTCCGGTGTGTCCGGCTTCATCTCCAGAAGAAGGTCATAGGTGTGGATAGCCGCATTATAGTCCTTTAACAGAAACTCTGCGTCCGCCCTGTATAAGAGCACATCCCGGTTGAAATCCTCTGCTCCCTTGCCGGACTTTTCAAGAGCCGTATCAAAGGAGCCGATGGCCCCTGCATAGTCTCCTGCCTCCAGCTTCTCTATGCCCTCTGCACGGAACTGGCGTTTCTTGGAGGTGGTCATGTGTGCCACCAGCCGGAATGTTCCCGCTGCAATCAGCCCCACAAGAAAGATGCAGACCGCCCATGCAATGACCGCCTTGATAATCCGATTTCTCCTGCGGCGCCTGCGCGCTGCATTGGAAACCGGCCTTTTTCCTCCGTATCCGGGGTGCTGCCCCTTTGGCTGGGGCCTGCGCCCGCTGCTGTATGACCTCTGTCCACGACTTCCCATATATTCCTACCTACCTTGCATCCGTACTTCCGAAACCGCCGTTGCGCACATCACTGCATTCGTCATCCGCGGTGATGCCGTAAGGAATGAAGATACCCTGTGCGAATCCGGCGCCCTGTCCCAGCTCCACAGTCTTTCCCTCCCTGGAATCATTGGTCACCTTAATGAACATATGGCCTTCATTGTCTGAATAAAAATAATCGCTGTCAATGATTCCCACCGTGTTGTTCAGCTGGAGCCTGAATTTAAATCCCAGGCTGCTGCGCGGAAAAATCTGGAGCACCCAGCCAGTGTCAATCTCCGCCCTGACGCCGGTAGGAACCTTCATGCTCTCACCCGGAGCCAGGGTAAGGGGAACCGGGGTAAAAAAATCATATCCCGCGGATCCGGACGTAGCCCTGGCCGGAAGCCGGATTCCTTCATAAATATGTATTATCTCTTCCTCCGGCATATCCGGAAAGGTATCAGCCCAATCTTTCTTAAACTGTTCAAAACTGACTTTATGAAATTTCGCTATTCTCTGCATAATTTTCTCCTGTCCCATTCATACTTCTACGTAACAGTCCAGACAACGGGCAGGAACTGTTACACTTTTACAAGTCTATCATAATCCCATAGAATTTTCTACTTTATTTTTTATTCCTTCTTTATTAGAAACTTTGATATATTCATATTCATTACAATCATATAGGAACTTCACTTTTAGAAGTATTACACCAAACAGAGGGACATCTATGAAAATTTCCTACAATTCCCAGCCGCAGAGAAATCTTATTGGCAATCAGATTTTCAAGCTGCGCAAAAGCAGAAAACTATCCCAGAAGGAAATGGCTGCCCAGCTACAGGTACAGGGCTATTATTTCAGCGAACTGACCATCCTCAGAATTGAGAAGGGAAAACGCCTGGTGACGGACATTGAGCTTAAGATACTTTGCGACTATTTCCATATCACCCCCAACGATCTGATGGGATACGGGGATAACAGCCGTATGGTATAGCAATGCATTGTACGTGTATTTATGCATTATATAGTGAATTCCCCCACTACTACATTTCAGCCTAATGTTTTTTTCACCTCTGGGATACAATAATACAAAAGATTTTGTAGATAATAGACTATGGTGGTGAAAAACATGATGAGTTATGAGCTGGAGCGCATAGAAGAGCTTTGCAGAGAGCGGGGATGGAGTCATTACCGCCTGGCACTGGAGATGGATACTTCCCCTAATAATATAGGCAACCTGTTCAGACGTACCACGGTTCCCAGTATACCGACCATACGGCGTATCTGCGAAGTCATGGGCATAACCATGGCCCAGTTCTACAGCACCGACGGCATACAGGTTACCCTGAACGAACAGCAGAGGCGGATTATGGACCTGTATGATAAATTGGACCCTCTGGATAAATCAAAGGCAGAAGCCTACATGGAAGGACTGTCAGCCAAGGCAAAAGATATATAGCGGTAAAACGGCGGTAAAAAGCAGCCCCGGACCAGCGTATCAGAACTCCCTTACGCCGGCTGGGCTGCTTTTTCGTGCTTTTATGTTTTTTTCACTGGTAAACAGATGGTAATATATCCATATCTTCCGCTAGCCCCGGTGTCAATGAAGGACCTTCATCAGCGCCAGGACCATCAGCAGGACACCGCTGATCCATGACAGGTCGCACCTGAAGCGTGAAGCCACCTTGCGCCCCAGCCACAGGCCGCCGTACATCATACATACTCCCACTGCAAATGACAGTACCAGGGTTGCGGCCACAGGAATATCAAGCAGGGCCGCCATTGTTCCGGCCACCAGGCTGTCAATGGACATGGCCAGGGCCAGGAATACGGTCTCCTTCCATCCAAGGGACTGGGAGCCGTCCACGTCCGCTGCCATGGGGTCTCCGTATATATTGACAATGACCTTCAGTCCTGACAGGGAAAAGCTCAGATTACGGCGGATACAGCAATGGCGGTTGATATAGGCCTTGATGCCGTAATCCAGGAACTTGATGAATCCCAGCAGAAAAAGGCTTACAAAGCAGATGATCCTGGTTACGTCCCCCGGCAGGACAGAGCTTATAACGTTTCCCAGCCCCAGGGCCAGCCCCAGGCATCCGCTGCATATACCGTTTAACAAAGCTACCTTTCCCCAGCCCACATGGACCCGGTTGGCTCCATATGCAAGGCTGGCCACAAAGGTATCTGTACAGAGAGCAAATACTAAAATCAGACTTCCAAGCATGATATCAACTTTTTCTTTTTATTTTAGTATATTCCTCATGTACTGCTTTGGGAATCTCCTCTGTGTACAAACACGGGACATCAGGCTTCCGGTTCCCGGTCCCCGACGGTTTCCTCAGCCGTCGCGGCGGCTTCCATAGCGGTCCCGGCCGTCGCGGCGGCTTCCATGACGGTCCCGGCCGTCGCGGCGGCTTCCATGACGGTCTCGGCCGTCTCAGCGGCTTCCATAGCGGTCTCAGCCGTCTCAGCGGTTTCCATAGCGGTCTCGGCCGTCTCAGCGGCTTCCATAGCGGTCTCGGCCGTCTCAGCGGTTTCCTCAGCCGTCACAGCGGTTTCCTCAGCCATCTCAGCGGTTTCCTCAGCCGTCACAGCGGCTTCCTCAGATGCAGCTTCAACCGTCAGTTCCTCCAGCTTAAGCTGCAGCTCCTCCTCCACCTCTGCCTTGATCTCCGCTTCCTGCTCAGGACCCAAATCCGGCAAATCCTGGACCGAGCCCACGCCGAACCTGCGCAGAAATTCCTCTGTGGTGGCAAAAAGAGCCGGCCGGCCGGGCGCGTCCAGGCGGCCCACCTCGTATACCAGGTTGTATTCCACCAGACGGTTCACTGCGTGGTCTGACTTGACGCCTCGTATCTTCTCAATCTCCATCTTGGTCACAGGCTGCTTATAGGCAATGATGGACAGGGTCTCCAGCACTACTTCCGTCAGCACCTGTTTTTTGGGGGCAGAGGCCACCCGTATCAGGTTTTCGTAGTAGGCTGCCTTGGTACACATCTGGTAGCTGTCCTCCAGCTGGGTTATCTCCATGCCGCTTCTGGCTGACCTGTACCGCTTTATCAGGCGCTCCACTGCCTTCCTGGCCACTTCTTCCGGCTGGCCGATGGCTGCCGCCAGCTGGCGAAGCTCCACCGACCTTCCCATGGTAAAGAGCACTGCCTCTATAACCGCCTCCTGCTCTTTTTCATCCTCTGTAGGAGGAAAGGCAAGCTCCATCTGCCCTTCCTGCTCCTTTGCTTCTCTTTTCTCACTTCCGGCCAGCTTTCCGGTGCGGGTTTCAACCACGCCGGCTCCGGCCTCCAGGGCTTCTATTCTGTCTTTACTACTCATAAGATTCCATCCATCATCCTTCAAAATCACCCAGTTGGGCCAAATCCAGCTCCTCTTCCTCGCCTTCCTGCTCCAGGGTCTCTATGTCCATGTCCCCAAAGGTCTCCTCCTGGCTCAAATGAATCTTTCCTATCTTCATAAGCTCCAAAACCGCCAGGAAGGTAACCACCACCTCCAGCTTGTCCGGCTGTCCCTCCAGAAGTTCCCTGAAGCTGAATCTGCGCTTCCTCCTGGCGTAAAGAAGCACGTTTCCTATCTTCTGTTCCAGGCTTACGGGTTCCCTGTGTATGGTTCCGAAATTGCTCCGGATAGGGTCAATCTTGTCCTCCTTGCGCTTCATTACCTGCTCAAAGATTCTCTGGAGCTTAGCCAGCGTAAGTCCGTCAAGGAGCTTGTCCAGGTCCACCGGAGGCTCATATTTGGCAACCTCCGGCGGCAGGGTGGAGGGCTTATAGAGATGCTTCAGAGCCCCATCCTCCCTGTCAGCCAGTTCATCGGCCATCAGCCTGTACTTCTTATATTCCAGTAAGCGCATAACCAGCTCTGCCCTGGGGTCTATTTCCTCCCCTTCCTCATCCACTTCCTTGGGAAGGAGCATCTTAGCCTTAATGTCAAGCAGCGTGGCCGCCATCACCAGGAACTCGCTGACAATATTTAAATCCTCCCGCTCCATATGGCGCACATAGTCCAGGTACTGGGCCGTGATTTCCACAATGGGAATATCATATATGTTTATCTTATTTTTCTCAATGAGGTGGAGCAGCAGATCCAAGGGACCTTCAAAATGCTCCAGCTTATAGGATATGGTTTCCATTCTATCACCTGTAAGTGGCATTCATTTTATGGTTTTTTATGCCTGTCACGCCCTTCTCAAACGGATTAGCACCAGCTGGGGCCTGTTGTTCAGGCGGATGTTAATAGAGTGGGTTCCCAGTCCCCGGCTGACAATCATCCGCTTTCCGTCCCGCTCAAAATCCCCGGCGCACCAGGGTAAGAAAAACTGGTACTGGGGCGTCATGACTCCCCCCAGTCCCGGTATACGGATGGTTCCCCCGTGAAAATGCCCGGCCAGAGTCAAATCCGCTCCCCAGCGGGCATAGGAATCAAAATACAGAGGGGAATGGGCCAGAAGTATGGTGAAGGGCTCCTCCTTGCAGTCAGACGGTCCTTTGCCCAGTTTCCGTTCCAGATAGCCCGGGGGCATAAGCGGCACCTTCTGGTACAGGGCCTTCCGGTAGAAACAGGGGGCTAAATCCAGACCGGCAATCCTTAAGTCCCTTCCCAGAAAAGCACAGCTGTCCTCCAGGTAGCTGACGCCCATGGCGGTCATGGCATCCCTGTACTCCTCGTAGAGGTCCCCGTATAAGCTGCGCTCCCACACCATGCGGTTCTCATGGTTTCCGTTGCCGCAGTAAACCGGATAGCTGGCTGCCAGCTGGCGGAACAGCTTCAGCGGGACCTTTATGTCCCGCTTTCCCTTGCAGACCATCATATCTCCGCCGGATAATACCGCGTCCGGATTCAGGCGGTGAATCTCTGCCACCAGTTCCCCGTTGTCCCGGCCAAACTCGTTATTGTGAAGGTCGGACAGGAATATCAGGTTCCTGTCCCTTTCCAGTTTAGGGGAAATGATCTCTGTCACTTCCACTGAAAAATGCTTTTTTTCGTACTCGGACCGCAGCACACAGGCAGCGCCTGCCGCTGCGGCCAGGGAAACGGCTTCTTTCCACATATAATTCATTCCTTTATTAGATGACAGCTTCTTTTCCGGGGCTGCTATGGCTGCTTTAATGACAGACTGCCGTTCTCAAAGAGGCCGATGACATCTGTAAGACTGTCACAGCAGGCGGTCAGCAGATTCCGGATTTCTTCATCCGGCTGGTCCTGGTCAGGTATCATCACCGGATTAAAACCGCCTGCTGCGGCTGCCTTGATTCCGTTAAAGCTGTCTTCCAGGACAACGCATGCCCCTGGATCCACCCCCAGCCGCCGGGCTGCCAGCAGGAAGATGGCCGGGTTTGGCTTTGCTTCCTTCACCATGTCCCCGTATATGTAATCGTCAAAATACTTCTCCACGCCGGCTCCCCTGACATTGCCCTGGGTCCAGCTTTCACTGCTGGCCGTGGCCACGGCTGTCTTTATGTTATGGTCCTTCAGGTATATAAGCAGTTCCTTAAGGCCCTTTTTTACCGGGACGCCATGCTCCGCAATCCAGCGGTAGGAGTATTGGCGCTTCTCCTCCCGGAACCTGTCATAGTCCTTCATGGCCTCCTCACCGAACTGCTGTGTACAGACCTGTTTTACCTTGTCAGGTTTGCATCCCCGGATTCCCCGCAGGAAATTGCCGTCCACATGGATTCCGTATTTAGGTCCTACTTCAAACCAGGATGTGGCGGCCAGGCATTCCGTGTCAAACATAAGTCCGTCCTGGTCGAATATAACTGCTTGAATTGGATTTGGCATATATCTGTTCTCCTTAATAGGTGGTAATCAGTTTTCAGTCTCATTTGCAAAGGCGCGGCCGGCCCTGATTTGGCTGTGTTCCATCAGGGCCCCGGGCTTTGCCTGCGTGGACATTATACCACCCACTTACCCTCTTTGTAAAATCTTATTTTGTCTGTGGGCTACTTTGCCTGCTTATTCTTCTGCATATTATCCTGCAGATACCACGGCGCCAGCTCCTTGCGGGCAAAATAGCCCTGGTCGTGATGGCATACGGGACAGTACTGAGGGGGTTCTTCTCCTTCATATATATATCCGCAGTTGGTGCAGATCCAGGTCTCCTTCTGAGGGCTCACATACAGGTTCCCGGCTCCCAGCAGATCTGCCAGATACTGGAAACGCTCACCGTGAGTCTTCTCAATCTCCGCAATCATGCGGAAGGTGGCCGCAATCTGGGAAAAGCCTTCCTTCTGCGCAATGTCTCCAAAGGATTTGTACACCACGTCATGCTCCTCGTATTCGTTGTGTGCTGCCGCATTCAGCTGAGCCAGGGTGTTCTTTTCCAAATCCACCGGATAACCTCCGTCTATGAATATGGTTTCCTTATCTAACGGCTTCAGATAGTCATAAAATATTTCCGCATGTTCCTTTTCCTGGTCTGCGGTGTAGCGGAATACCGCCTCCACCATGGGCATCTTCTGCTCCTTTGCCAGCCCCGCCGCAAAGGTATAGCGGTTCCTGGCCTGGCTCTCTCCCGCAAAGGCTCTCATAAGATTCTTAGCTGTCTCGCTGGTCTTAAAATCAGTCATGGATTTTCCTCCTAATTATATATGAAAACAGTGTGACATATGGTCATTCCTACTATTCCCATTCTTCTCTCTTTTATTCCCATTTCTGCCAATCCTCCTTGTATTTATACCCGCTTCATGGTATAATCCATTTATTGATAATAGCCATTGAAAAGCCCGGTTTTACGGACTTTAACAGCCAAAAGGAGGATAAGCCATGATACGCTATGACCGGCTGTGGGCAACCATGGAAGCCCAGGGCATGACTCAGTACAGACTGATCAAACATTACAATTTCAGCGCGGGCCAGATAGGACGGCTGAAAAAAAACATGCATGTATCCACCCACACCCTGGATACCCTCTGCACACTGCTGGGCTGTGATATCAGCGATATCATAGAGTACATCCCGGAAGGGAGTCCCGCCCCGGAGGAACCTCCTGTCCCCGAAGCCGGCTCCGCGGAAAAGGAGACATCCTCCAAATCCAGGAAATCCGACTCCCCCAAAGGCGATAAGCCCAAGAAGTCTGAACCCAAGAAATCCGCGAAATCAAAAAAGGGCGATAAAAAGGCGGCCAAGGAAGGAAAAGAGGGGAAAAAGGGGAAGGAAGGCAAGAAGAACAAGTAAACATTCAGCTATATCAGCAGACGGACTGAAATTTTCAATCATTTCACTCCGTCTGTTGTTTATTTTCCACCTTTTTGTGGGATTGTCGGATTTACTTTCCCAGCCCAAATGCTAAAATTAAGTTATGAAAAATGTGGTGCAGCAAAAAAATATGTTTAAGGGAGGAATGTTCATATGAGAAAATTTCAAAAAGCAACCGCAGTCATCATGGCAGCAGCCCTGGCAGCCACCGGCTGCAGCTCCGGCGGGGCAAAGACCAGCGACACCCAGCAGCCTTCCGGCACAGAGGCAGCCAAGACAGAGGCGGCTGGAGACGCTGCTAAGACAGAGGCAGCCAAGGACGCTGCTTCCGGTGAAGAGGAGCCGGTTCTGGTAGTCTACACGGCCAGAAGCGAGGCCCTCAACAATGCCGTGATTCCTGAGTTTGAAAAGGATACGGGAATCAAGGTGGAGGTGGTAGTGGCAGGGACCGGAGAGCTTCTAAAGAGGGCCCAGTCTGAAAAGGATAACCCCCTGGGCGATATATTCTGGGTGGCTGACCAGACCATGCTCTCCGCCTCCAAGGATCTGTTTATGGAATATGTGTCGCCTGAGGATGAAAACATGCTGGATGCGTTCCGCAACACCACCGGTTATTTCACTCCTGCATTTGCGGATCCGACGGTCATGATTGTCAATAAGGACTTAAAGGGCGACATGAAGATTGAAGGCTTTGAGGATTTGTTAAACCCTGAGTTAAAGGGCAAGATTGCATTCGGGGATCCTGTAAACTCCAGCTCTGCGTTCCAGTCCCTGTTAGCCATGCTCTACGGCATGGGAAAGGACGGAGACCCGTTATCTGACGAGGCATGGGCTTATGTAGACCAGTTCATCGCAAACCTGGACGGCAAGATGGCCAACAGCTCCAGCCAGGTATACAAGGGCGTTGCCGAAGGCGAGTATGTGGTGGGCCTGACCTGGGAAGACCCGGCTGCCAACTATGTGAAGGAAGGCGCTGCGGTTGAAGTGGTATTCCCCAAAGAAGGAGCCATATTCCCCGGCGAGTCCGTACAGATTTTAAAGGACTGCAAGCATCCTGAGAATGCAAAGAAATTTGTGGACTATATGCTCTCCGAGAAGATTCAGAACGCAGTGGGCTCCAACCTGACTGTAAGGCCTCTCAGAAAGGATGCCAAGCTGGCTGACTACATGACGCCCCAGTCTGAAATCAAACTGTTTGATAACTACGACGAGGGCTGGGTTGCTGAGCACAAGACGGAAATTACCAACCTCTTCAGCGAGCATATGGAGACATCCATGGACTAACCCTTTGCCCGCTCATCTGACAGAACACACGGCACCGGCATAACCATGCCCCCAAAGGACTGCCCATTACGCTGACCACATGATTCCATCACCGCCCATCACCTCTTGGGGGTCTGAAACGGTCAGCTGAGGCAGTCCTTTTTATCTGAAAAACAAAAAACAAGGAGGGTTACAAACCATGAGTGTAGCTATCAGCATAGAAAATGTAATCAAACGGTTCGGAAAGGACACCATTATTAACGGCCTGTCCTTAGACGTAAGGCCCGGTGAATTCTTCACCCTCTTAGGGCCTTCCGGATGCGGCAAAACCACCCTGCTGCGCATGATTATAGGATTCAATTCCATTGAGGGCGGCGAAATCAAGATTGACGGCAAGGTCATCAACAACATCCCCACCAACAAGAGAAATATGGGCATGGTATTCCAGAACTACGCCATTTTCCCCCACATGTCGGTCCGGGACAATGTGGCCTTCGGCCTTAAGAACCGCAAGGTACCCCAGGACCAGATTGAGTCCCAGGTGGACGAAATCCTTAAAGTAGTAAAGATTGACCACCTGAAAAAGCGGATGCCCTCCAAGCTGTCCGGCGGCCAGCAGCAGCGTGTGGCCCTGGCCAGAGCCATTGTCATCCACCCGGAGGTGCTGCTTATGGACGAACCTCTGTCCAACCTGGACGCCAAGCTGAGGGTGGAGATGAGGAACGCCATCAAACGGATCCAGCAGCAGGTGGGCATCACCACCATATATGTGACCCATGACCAGGAGGAGGCCCTGGCTGTATCGGACCGCATCGCAGTCATGAACGGCGGCGTCATCCAGCAGATTGACACCCCCAAGAACGTGTACCAGCGGCCCTCCAATATCTTCGTTTCCACCTTTATCGGACTGTCCAACATCATGGACGGGCGCATTGAGGCAAGGGACGGGCAGACACTGCTTCACATCGGGGATTACAGCGTTCCCATGGAGAACCTTTCCCGCAGCGCGCAGGACGGCCAGGCCGTGAAGGTATCCATCCGTCCTGAAGAATTCATCATCAGCCGGGAGGACAGCGGCGGCATACCTGCGGTTGTGCGAAGCAGCGTGTTCCTTGGCATCACCACCCACTACTTTGTGGAGACAGCGGACGGCAGGGAGATGGAGGTCATACAGAACTCCGATATCTGGGATATCATCCCGGACCACACCCCCATCTGTCTGGGCGTACAGCCCCATAAAATCAACGTGTTCACTGAGGACGGCAGTCAAAGCCTTATTGTCAGGAGGGACCATTCATGAGATATGCAGGAGAGAAAAAATTAAATATATGGGTTGCAATGGCACTGGGAATCCTGGCCCTGTTCCTTCTCTTCGTGGTCTACCCCCTGGTGCTGGTGCTCTATAAAAGCGTTCTTTCTGAGGACGGAAACTTAAGCTTTGCCTATTTTACTAAATTCTTCGCAAGAAAATACTACTGGAGCACCCTGGTAAACAGCTTTAAGGTCACCATTGTATCCACCGTGGTGGCTGCCGTTCTGGGGCTGGCCATGGCCTACGTGCTGCGGAGCGTACAGATCAAAGGAAGTAAATACCTGAACATCCTGATTGTCATTTCCTACCTGTCACCGCCTTTCATCGGGGCCTATGCATGGATTCAGCTGTTGGGGCGCAACGGCTTCTTCACCAAGATACTCAACAGCCTCTTTCACATAAAGCTGGGCGGCATCTATGGGTTTGCGGGCATTGTGCTGGTATTCTCCCTCCAGTCCTTCCCCCTGGTGTACATGTACATATCCGGCGCCCTGAAAAACCTGGATAATTCCCTGAACGAGGCAGCCGAAAGCCTTGGCTGCACCGCATTCCAGAGAGTGATGCAGATCATCGTCCCCCTGGTAATGCCCACCATGCTGGCCAGCTCCCTGCTGGTGTTCATGCGCGTGTTCTCTGACTTTGGTACTCCCATGCTCATCGGCGAGGGCTATAAGACCTTTCCGGTGCTGATTTACAGCCAGTTCATGGGTGAGGTCAGCACGGACGACCATTTTGCCGCCGCGCTCTGCGTCATTGTCATCGGCATAACCCTGGTTCTCTTCTTCCTCCAGCGCTATCTGGGCAGCCGCTTCACCTACTCCATGACCGCCTTAAAGCCCATGGTGGCGGAAAAATGCACCGGCACCCGCAATATCCTGTCCCATCTGTTTGTGTACGCAGTGGTGCTCATCGCCATCCTGCCCCAGATTACAGTCATCGTCACCTCCTTCCTGGCAACAGGCGGAGGAACCGTATACACAGGAGGCTTTTCCCTGGAAAACTACAGGAACACCCTGTTCTCCAAGAACAATAACACAGCTATTTTCAACACCTACCTGTTCGGAATATGCGCCATTGCCATTGTGGTGGTGTTCGGTATCCTCATATCCTACCTGACAGTCAGGAAGAGGTCCTTCCTCACCGGCATCCTGGACACGGTGACCATGTTCCCCTACATCATCCCCGGCTCTGTCCTGGGCATCTCCTTCCTGTATGCCTTTAACAGCAAACCACTGCTGCTCAGCGGCACTGCCATTATTATCATCATATCCCTGTCCATACGGCGGATGCCCTATACCATCCGCTCCAGCACCGCAATCATCGGTCAGATCAGTCCCAGCGTGGAGGAAGCCGCCATCAGTCTGGGGTGCACCGAGACGAAATCCTTTGTGAAGGTCACGGTGCCCATGATGATGTCCGGGGTGCTCTCCGGGGCCATTATGAGCTGGATCACCTTAATCAGCGAGCTCAGTTCCTCCATCATCCTGTATACCAGCAAGACCCAGACCCTGACCGTAGCCATCTACGCCGAGGTCATCCGCAGCAACTTCGGCAATGCCGCGGCCTACTCCACCATCCTGACCCTGACAAGCATCCTGTCCCTGCTGGTATTTTTCAAGGTCACAGGCAGCAACGACATCAGCATTTAGTCTCTATCTATGATATAATAGGAGGTACAGTGTCCTGAGGGCACTGTACTTCACTACTTCCGGGAGGTACCCGCCATGGCAGGCAACCAGTACAGGGATTACATCAAGCGTTCTTTCCTTAAATATGCATTCTCCATTATCTCACTGCTCTTTGTGCTGATGGGGCTGTTCCTGTTCATCAATGTCCAGTGGATCAGCGTGGGAAGCAACCGGAAGAACAATGCTCTTCTGGCATCCGCCCTGGACAGCCAGGTGTCATCCTATAAGGAAGGTTTGGAACACTTTTCCACAGATTACCGCTTTTTGGATGCCCTGAAACCGGGAAATGCGGATGCCGCCACCCAGGTCAACCGGCTGCTCTACGGTTTTACCACATCCCAGCCCATACGAAGCACCTTTGCCCTTACAGATACAGAGGGACGCATGGTAAGCTCCAGCCTATTTGAAGGAAACCGCGAAATATTCCTGAACAGCGCTGTCTATAAGAGTTTGGTGGAAAAAATGCAGGAAGCTCCTGACCTGACCCATACCATGCCCAGCCGCCTGAATTTTGCCCACGGACAGGAAGGGGACCTGCTCATGGCCCGCCCCGTCGCAGACGCAGACGGAATCTGCGGATACCTGTTTTTCGATTTGATGGATGAACAGATTTACGAGGCTGTGCGGGAATGCCCGTTAGACGACGTGGTCATCACAGACAGGTATGACAACCTGGTTTTTGCAGTGGGAAGGCAGAATGCGGACCCCATGGAAAAATATCCTGCCGGCAAATACAGGATGGACTGGCAGAAGGGCAATATTGTAAAGGTTAATAACAAGCATTACCACATACACAAGGAAGTCCTTCCTGAGAGCTCCCTGATTCTGTACACACTGGTATCCATGGAATTCCAGCGCAGCCTTGTGACCTACGGCATTCTGTTTCTGGGGCTGGCCGGAATACTTATGGTCATCATGATTCCGCCCCTGACCCTGCGCATAACCAAAAAGAACCTGCAGGCCATTGACGAGCTCCAGGCCTCGGTGGGGGAAATGGGGCGGGGAAATATGGATTACCGCCTGAAAAGCCAGGTATTTGACGAATTCCGGATGCTCAACGACGCGTTCCGCAACATGGTGATTCAGCGCGAGGAGCTGATGCTTCACAACAGCGAGCTGGCGGAGCGCAAGCGCACCATGGAAATCAAACAGCTGGAGGAACAGTTTAACCCCCATTTTATCTTCAATGTATTGGAGACCCTCCGGTATGAGATTGCCATTGACTCCCAGAAGGCTTCGGAGATGGTCATGGCCTTTGCCAACCTGATGCGCTACAGCGTATATTACGGGAGCACCATTGTGCCCCTGCAGACCGACATCGAATACATCAACGACTATCTCCTGCTCCAGAAAATGCGCTATAACCGCAGGCTCAATTACCATATCGACATCCCGGAGGAACTGATGGACTTAATGATTCCAAAGCTGCTCCTGCAGCCTGTGGTGGAGAATTCCCTGGTCCACGGAATGAAGGATAAACACTGTGTATCCGTCACCATCACGGCCCGTAAGAAGGACAGCACACTGGTGCTGAGCGTGGAGGACAACGGCAGCGGCATCAGCCCGGAAAAGCTGAAGGAGCTGCGGGAGGCCCTGGATCAGGAGGATATTTACAGGGAACATATCGGATTATATAATTCCCACCGGGTGGTGCGGCTTCTCTACGGCCCTTCCTACGGCCTGACCATTGAGAGTTCCCCCGGAAACGGAACGCGGGTAAGCGTCACCCTTCCCGCGGATATGGAGGAGGATACATATGTATAAGGTCCTGATTGTGGAGGACGAAGACATCATACGCAAGGGCCTGCTGTTCATGGTAAACTGGCAGGAGGCGGACTGCGTGGTGGTGGGAGAGGCAGTGGACGGACTGGAGGGACTGGAAAAAATCAGGGAAACAAACCCGGATATTGTGGTGGTGGACATCAACATGCCTGTAAAGGACGGTCTTTCCATGCTGGAGGACAGCATAGAGGAGTACGGCTATGACGCCGTCATTGTGTCCGGCTACAGCGATTTTGAATACGCCAGAAAGGCTATCCGCCTGGGAGTCACGGAATATCTTTTAAAGCCAGTGAATTTTAACGAACTCTATGACGCTCTCAGAAAGATTAAAGACAAGCAGCAGACAGCGGCCAGGCTCAGGCATGAGCTGAAGCAGCTGGACATGGAAAAACGTAAGTTAGGCATACTGGATGAACCGGAAACAGGGGACAGTGCCGAAGGGAACCGCCATGTGGAGTACATGATGGACTGCATCCGGAACCACTACAGTTCCCACCTTTCTCTTACGGATATCAGCGAACAGTGCGGCATGTCCTGCACCTACTTAAACTCCAAGTTTAAAAGCTTTACAGGTTATACCTTCAACGACTATCTGAACCGCTACCGGATGCAGAAGGCCGTGGACCTGCTGAAGGAAAATAAATACAAGGTCTACGAAATCGCAGACCTTGTGGGCTTCTCGGATTATAAATATTTCATCAAAGTATTTAAAAAATATGTAGGATGCTCTCCGGTCAAGTTCATGGAAAGCGGAGGCGCCGGACCTACTCCTTAAAATCCGCGCAGAGATTGGGCCGGTGGATATCCAGCACCATGGGCAGGTTCCCCTCGGAAAACCGCTTGTCCAGCGCCTCCATGCCATACTCCAGCTTATACTCAATCTCTTCCCTGTATGCAGGTATAACCATGTAGAAGTTTACCTTCCTGCCGTCCTTTGCCTCCATGCTGCCCATATCGCCGCCGGTCTGTACCAGGACCACGCCGCCCATTCCGGTATCCGGCGCCAGAGGCTCATAATCAGGGCCATTGGGAATGGTGTGCCCCCATCCCAGCCAGGTGCTGTACTCATGGGGGAAACGGGCCAGATACTTAATCAGTCCGATAGGCCAGTATTCCTCCTGCGCAATGTCGCTGTTGATCTGGCCTGCCTCACCCGGATTCCACTCCTTTGGAAGGAACATATACAGTTCCCCGTACCTGAGGTCCTCCCTGTCCTGAATTTCCTCCGGCAGAGTCATGGACATATCGCTCATGCCCGTGGTATACATTACATAGTAGGGATGGGTTTCATCGGGCCGCATAATGTTCACATCAATGTGGACCAAATCCGATAAAAGCTCATGGAACACAAATTCCTCCCGGTTGGGAAACAGTCCCTGAAAATGGGCATTTATCTCCTCTGCGTATACGCCATAAGCCTCCGGCGGCCTCCAGCCCTCATTCTCCTTATCCTCATAGCGGTAAATTGGCGAACCGCCCTTTGACACCTCATCTGCTTTTGGTCCCTTCTTAAACAGCTTATCCAACAGTCCCATCTGTATCCTCCTATGTGTTTTTATTCTTATAGTACTGCTGCTTTCTCATGTACATGTTCTTGTCCGCCCTGCGGCACGTGCTGTAGAGATCCGCGTCAGCCTTGGGGTCATAGATGGAATATCCCCAGGAAAAGGTAAATTCCGGCATGGATGCCTCCCTGTTAAACATGTCCCCGAACCGTCTCATGAAATCCTGTATCTTATCCCGGTCCGCATCCGGCATCACCACCACAAACTCGTCGCCCCCAATGCGGTACATCACTGCCTCCCTGGTCCGCATATTGAGATATGCCTTTGAAACGCAGGTAATGTAGACATCTCCGGCATCATGCCCCAGGGTATCGTTTACATGCTTAAGGCCATTTAAATCCAGAAGGATAAACCCTGTTCCCTCCTGGGCCTTCCCGGCAATGCGGTTTCCTATATCCAGCTGATATGCGTTCCGGTTTTTAAGCTGGGTCAGGTAATCCGTATTTGACATATCCCGGTAAAAGGGATTGGATATGCGCCTGAACAACAGTCTGGAGGCGAGACAGGCCCCAAGGCTGAACAGCAGGATAAACAGCGGAAGCAGAAGGCGCAGGCTCCGGTAGGTATCATACTGATGGCCTGCCTCGAACTCGATTCCCACCACTCCCAGCACCTGTTCCCCATCATATATGGGCATGTAGGTGATAAATATTTTTCCCCATTCCGTGTCCTTAATCCGATCCGGAAGCACCTTCTGTCCATCCAGTGCCCGCTGCATGTCCGGGTAAATCTCATGCTCAATCAGGTCCCCCGGATAGCGGAAGTCCGGCTCCGATTGATCCAGGCAGTCGATAAGATACACGAACTCGCCGTCCTCATTCATCTTTGCGGTATAGAGATACCGGACACCGGAAATCTCCCTGATCCTCTGGAAAGCTTCATGGGCCTGCTTATAGACATCTCCCTCCATATCTTCCCTGGTCCGTACCAGGTCAAAGGTGCTCTTATCCAGACGTTTCTCCACATATCCGTATATGGCCTCTGCCTGGTCCCTCAGACTGATCAGGGTATCATTGTATGTAATTCTGTACTGAAACCAAAAAATGGAGAATGTCAACAGGGCCACTACAATTGCAGTGAATAGGGATACCTGTATGTCCACTCTCCTCCATATGCTGGGCTTCATTTTGATTTTCTCCTTGGTCCTGGCTGCGTTCCATCCATCTGGTATTATTTTACATTATACTATCTGGTGCATCCTTTGTCTATTTAAGGATTTATTACTTTACTCTCCACCGGCACCATAACCTTTACTATATACTGTTCGTACTCCTTCACCGTCAGCTCATCCAGCATCAAATCCTCATACCACATCTGGCCCAGCCGGATCCCCCTCTCCCCCGCAAAGGCGCTGATGAGGCGGTAGGGCTTTTCCATGTCCCACAAATGCCCCCTGCTGTACAGCTCCACATAGACTCCCTCCGGCCGGCTCTGAACCCGGCGGGAGGCAGTTTTCTTATCCAGCCTGGTATATACCTTCACATAGCGGTCATATATGCCCTGGTCCATGTCCTCTCCCAGGTAAACGGATCCCACCGCGCCCACTGTGTCATGGTACTTCTCCTGCATTCTCACATGCTCCGCAATCTCCACCGCAGCCTTCCGCTCCGACCCCGCGCTGATGTCCGACACAAGCAGGTATTCCCTGTCCCTCTCCACCAGCCTTGGCTCATCCAGTGCAGCCTTCATGGCCAGCTGCACCGACTCCTCCTCATGAAGGATGAAGCGCTTCATATTCTTAAGACGCCGTATCTCCTCGTCAATCTGGCGCTTCTTCCCGTCCATCATGGACATGAAACGCTCCGGAGAACGGTTTTCCATATACTCCTTGATTTCCCCCAGGGACATCCCCAACTTCTGCAGGGCACGAATGACCTCGAACATGTCCATCTGCCATACAAAATAATACCTGTATCCGTTCTCCTCCTTTAGGGCCGGTGAAAACAGGCCTATTTCGTCGTAGTGGAACAGCGTGTGTTTCCTGACCCCCAGTATCCTGGCAAATTCTCCGGTGGTAAAGTATAGTTCCGACTTTTTTTCCATTTTCGCAAATCTCCTCTTGACTATCGGGTTACCCTATAGCATATGATAATACCTGCGGCTGAAATTATCAAGATCCAACAGTACTTATTTTATTGAATCAAAACAGGAGTGTTAATATGAGTCATTCATTATCAAAAAAATTTACCTTCGGGTCCCTGCTGCTGTTTGCGCTGCCCACCACTGTCATGATGGTGGTGATGTCCCTGTACACCATTGTGGACGGGGTTTTCGTTTCCCGGTTCGTCAGCACCAACGCCCTTTCATCGGTAAATATCGTCTACCCCGTGATCAACATCGTGCTGGGCATATCCGTCATGCTGTCCACGGGAAGCAATGCCATTGTGGCAAAAAAAATGGGGGAAGGCCGGCCTGACAGCGCCAGAGAAACCTTCACCACCATTATCCTGCTGAATATCATAATCGGGCTGGTCTTTGCCGTCCTTGGGAACCTGGCGGCCGTACCCCTTTCCCGTATGCTGGGAGCCAGCGACCTGCTTCTTAAGGACTGCGTCACCTACCTGCGCTGGCAGCTGGCGTTTGCTCCCTCCCTCATGCTTCAGATTCAGTTTCAGATGTTTTTTGTGACAGAGGGAAAGCCCGGCATCGGATTGTTCCTCACCCTGCTGGCAGGCATTGCCAACGCAGTGCTGGACTATGTGCTGATTGTACCCATGGGAATGGGCATTGCCGGTGCAGCCATCGCCACGGTAACCGGGTACTCCATTCCGGCCCTTATCGGCCTCATTTACTTTGCCGCTGCCAGAAAGAGCCTGTGGTTCGTACGGCCCCGCATTGTAAAAAAGGAGCTGGGAGAAACCTGTCTCAACGGTTCTTCCGAGATGGTGACCAACCTTTCCTCCGGCGTCATCACCTTCCTGTTCAATCTGCTGATGATGCATTTTGCAGGCGAGGACGGGGTAGCCGCCATCACCATCATCCAGTATTCCCAGTTTCTGCTAAATGCACTGTTCATGGGATTTTCCCAGGGCGTGTCCCCTGTTATCAGCTTTAACTACGGAAGCCAGAACCATCAGCAGCTCAGACAGGTATTTAAAACCTCTCTCATTTTCACGGCAGCTTCCTCCCTGGCCGTTTTCCTCATGGCCCAGCTGGGCGGCAGCCTGGTGGTAGAGATTTTCGCGCGCAGGGGCACGCCTGTTTATGAACTGGCAAGGCACGGATTCATGATATTTGCATGCAGCTTTCTTTTTTCCGGCTTCACCATCTTTGCCTCCGCCCTGTTCACAGCCCTGTCCGACGGACGTATATCCGCCATCATTTCCTTCGTGCGCACCTTTGGCCTGATTATCACCAGCCTGCTGGTGCTGCCCTTTATCATCGGGATGGACGGCGTTTGGCTGGCCATTCCCATAGCAGAGTTCGGCGGAATCCTGCTGTGTCTTTATTTTTTACGCAAGTACAGGACCAAATATCACTATGCCTGATTGTTTAACTGCCCCTTAAAAAGGGGGATGGCCCGGCGCTTTGATACAAAGCAGTCCGGGCCAGCGTCATTTCTGACATATCCAGCATAAACCATGGAGCCGCTCTAAGGTCAAGGCAATTTCATCCATGGAGATAATTGTAAGGTTTCTTACGAATTCTCACGACACCCCTTTGATAAACTTGGTGGGAGATTTGGAGGTATACTTTTTGAACACGGAGCAGAAATGCTTGTAGTCCGTAAATCCGGTGGCCTCTGATATCTCACTGATTCTGTACTGTCTGGTGCCCAGCATCACAATGGCCTGCTGTACCCTGTATTTATTGAGAAAGTCCAGGAAGGTCTGTCCCGTGACCTCCTTGAATTTCCTGCTCAGATAGCTGGCGCTGACTCCCAGGTCATCGGAGATGGATTCTATGCTAAGCTTCCTGGCAAAATCCTCCCGTATGGCAGTTATGGCCCTGGATACATACTGGTTCTCCGACAAATCCAACTGCATGTAGTACTCCAGGTTTAAGTTGCCCCCCTCTATCTCCGCCTGCTCCATCACATGCTCCACCTGGCGGCTGCTCACGATTTCCTCTCCCAGCCGTTCCATGATGCCTGCCAGGGCCTCCTCGTCCACAGGCTTTAACAGGTACTCGCAGACCCTGGCCTCGATGGCGCGCCTGGCATACTCAAAATCTGCGTAGCTGGTCAGGAGAATGCTCTTAAACCTTACCTGCTCCGAGGCTTTCTTTATCATCTCTATGCCGTCCATAAAGGGCATGCAGATATCCGTTATGACCACATCCGGCCTGTGCTCCAGAATCTTCTCATATCCGTCCTGGCCGTCGGCAGCCTCCGCCACTACCACGCAGTCCATGGACAGCCAGTCCGTGGTATAGACCAGCCCCTTTCGTATCATCTCTTCATCTTCCGCAATCAACACACGCAACATCCGTCTGATTCCTCTCTTTTCACCGGCAGGGTCACCACCAGGGTAGTGCCGTGGCCCTCCGCGCTTCTGATCTCCACCCCGTAGGGGCGTCCGTACAGGATATCAATTCTTCTGTGAATGTTATACAGTCCCGAATGCCTTCTGGGATTTTCCTTCTGCTCCAGCAGGGCTGTCAGCTCGCTTAGGGTTCCCTGTGGGATTCCCACCCCGTCGTCACGGCATATCATGATCAGCTTTCCCTCATGGATATAGGCTTTCAGCTCCACAGTCAGGTTGAGCTGCTTGCCAAACCCGTATTTCACCGCATTCTCAATCATGGGCTGGAGCACCAGCTTGGGAATCCGCAGGTCCATGGCTTCCGGCTCCACGTCAATCCTGCACCGGAACCGCTCCCCGAACCTGCGCTTTAATATGGTCAGATAGGATTCCAGATGCTCCAAGTCCTCCTTTAGCGTCACCTCTGCCTTGCTGCCGTCCAGACTGTAGCGCAGAAGGTTTGACAGGCTGAACACCATCCGCTCCGCCGTTGCCGGCTCCAGCTTGCACATGTACCGGATATTCTCCAGGGTATTGTACAGGAAATGGGGATTGAACTGGGATTCCAGCTGCTTGTTCTGGGCCATGGACACCAGCTCCGCCATCTTTCTGTTGTTCTCCATCTGGATTCTCAGGCTCTGTATGGTTTCGTTATAGGCGTCGGCAATGATTTTGAACTCATTGCCGCTCTGTATCCGTATGACACCTTCCAGATCCCCGTCCCTGGCATTTTCCATCACATCCAGGATTTTATAGAAATCCTCTGTCTTTTTCTCCGTCACCTTCCTGGAGTTGAGAAGCATCCACAGGGTCATGAGCACCAGGGCCGTGATGACCAGGCCGCTGCCCAGGCCCAGGGAAATGACGATGTTCTGGATATCGGAGATGGAATACACGGTAAACCCGCCCCTGGAAACCTGCTGTCTGGATACCAGGTACATCTGTTTCTCATGGCTTAAATACCTGCCCGACTCCCTGAGGACCTTCATCACCTGGTTGCTGCTGTTTAAGAAGCTGTAATTACTGCTGACATAAGCCCAGCCAAAGGGATCGGCGATAATGGTCTGGATATCCGGCTTGTCCACAAGGGCCTTAAACTGGCTGCTGGGAATGGAACACAGGATATATCCCAGTTTCCGGTTCCCCTCCATCACGCTCCGGCCTATGGCAATCGTACTGTCGCCGCTCTTCCATCCTTCTGCCAGCCTGAGAGCCGTCTTGTGGGGCTCCCGGTCCATATCGTCAAATATCCCCCAGGACACATCCTCCGGCACATCCAGGAACTGGGGGAGGTCACTCCGGCTGGACAGAAGAATGTTCCTGCTGCTGTCCATGACAAACAAATCCCCCTCCAGTCCCAGACTGTTAGTGATGCCGTAAAATATCCCAAACAGCTCAGCCTTCCCGTCCGGATCGCGGATGTTGTCAAAGCAGCCGGGCTGCGAAGCCATTTCCTCCACGCCCTCCTCATAGCGGGCCAGCACATTGTCCAACAATCCTGCCACATACCGGTTGTGCTCAATATTGCCGCTCCTTTTCCCGTGGAGCAGCACGGTCATAAAAAGCATGCCGCATACCAGGGTAAATATGACCGCCGGGACAATGGCGTAGGCGATAAACATGCGCTCCAGCTCGTGGCGGAAATACCGTTCCTTCTTCACTGGCTTCCCACCTCCCCGGACATGCCCCCATCCTCCTCAAGCACCCTGCTGTAAATAGAGGCAAAATGCTCCAGCCACGTCCCTTTTCTGGAATTCACCTCGTCCTCCCTGCTGTATATGATGTGGATGTCCTCCTTATCCGGCAGATAGGAAGGTTCCTCCACATCCATTCTCACAGAACGGCGGTCCAGCCTCATGGAGATAACGGTCTGTGCGTCCCTGCCCGTGACAAAGTCCACAAACTCCCTGGCCTCCTTCATATGGCGGCTGCCCTTTACGATGCAGACACTGTCCGGCGTGGAGATAACCCCCTCCTTCATATACACCAGCTTTACCGGTCCCCTGTCCGCCACATAGTGGGCGGCCGCCTCCTCAAAGGTCAGGCCCACGGCGTATTTTCCCTGGGCCACCCCCTGATACACCTCCCCGGAACCGCCTAACAGAATGCCGTCCAGGTTCCGGCAGAAGTCCTCCACGTAATCCCAGCCCTGCTCCGGCTCCCCGTCCCCCATTGCATAGAGCATATTGATAAGATGCTCATAGGCCGAGGACGACGTGGCAGGATCGCACATGGCGATTCTGCCTTTCAGCTCCGGCTGTAACAAATCCTTATAGCCCTCCACCTTCACATCCCCAATCAGGTTTGTATTTACCATAATTACACTGGGAATATCCGTGAACCGGCTCATATTGCCTTCCCTGTTCTTAAACTCATCCCGCACCATATCCTCATTGCAGCTTATGTACGCCTCAAACAGCTCCCTCTTGGGACTGGTGGTGGACAGGGAACCTCCCCAGAATATATCGCAGGGAGGATCGCTCCCCTCCTCCGCCATCTTAAGCAGCTCCCCTGTGCCTCCGGTCTGAACATAGACCCGTATTCCGGTCCGCCCCTCAAATTCCGCCACAATAGGGTTGATGAACTCAAGGGGATGGGGGCAGTAAATCACCAGCTCCTCATCCCCTGCATGGTCCGTGCCAGCCCCATGCTCCGTGCTTGCCCCAGAGTCCGCACCAGCCCCATGGTCCGTGCCTGCCCCAGAGTCCGCGCCTGTCCCATGCTCCGTGCCTGCTGCACGATCCTCACCTGCCCCATGGCCCGCAGCCGCAGAAGTCCCGCTGCCTGCGCAGCCGGCCAGGCAGAGGGACATTCCTATCACTGCAATATATATGCTCCAACTCTTTTTCATACGCATCCGATTCCTCATACTGCCTATTGTACCAATGCGTCTACAGGATGTAAACCCCCTTGGGATCGAAATCCAGGTATGCCTTCTCCCCCACCTCGTATATCCTGCGGTTTACAGGATTGTAATCCGTAATCTGAATCTCCATGTTCCCCACCATGACCTGATAATACTGATAGGAACCCATAAAGGTGGACAAGGTGACAGTGCCTTCCAAGAGTCCCTGCTCCGCCAGGGTGGCTCCCTCAGGCCGGATAACCAGCACCGCATCATCCCCCGGCCCTGCCTTTGCGAAATTGTTCACCGTAAGCTCCTGACCCACCACGTCGATGACCGCTTTCTCACCGCTTGCGGATCTGACCCTGGCCTCCAGGAAATTGGCTTCACCGATAAAGTCCGCCACGAACCTGGAATTGGGATGGTAGTAAATCTCCCTGGGGGTCCCAATCTGCTCCACCTTTCCCTTGCTCATGATAATGATTTTATCGGAAATACTCATGGCCTCGGACTGGTCATGGGTCACGTAGATGGCCGTAATGCCTACCTTCTGCTGGATTTTGCGAATTTCCGTCCTCATGGTGACCCTCAGCTTGGCGTCCAGATTGCTTAATGGTTCGTCAAAAAGCAGTACGCTGGGTTCAATGACAAGGGCCCTTGCCAGGGCCACACGCTGCTGCTGGCCGCCGGAAAGCTGGTTGGTCATACGTGATTCCATGCCCTCCATCTCCACCAGCTTAAGGATGTTCATGACTCTCTCATGAATCTCCTCCTTGGGGAGCTTGCGTATCTTAAGGCCATAGGCCACATTGTCAAATACATTGTAATGGGGCAGAAGGGCGTAGCTCTGGAACACCATGGCCGTATCCCTCTTATTGGGTGTCAGGGCATTGATAGCCTCATCCCCCAGGTAGATATCCCCCTCATCCGGGCTCTCAAATCCCGCAATCATGCGCAGGGTAGTGGTCTTGCCGCACCCGGAAGGCCCCAGGAGTGTCACGAAGCTTCCGGGCTCGATATCCAGGGTGGTATCCTGCACCGCATAGAATTCCTTTCCTGTCTTTGGATCTGTATATATTTTGGAAATGTGTTCCAGACGAACACCCTTTTTCTGTTTCTCCATATCAACTTTCCTCCTTGCTATGAGCACTTGGCGTCTGTCTTTCAGACGCTTACGTGCGATGCATGCCGCTGGCGCTTTGCGGGCGTCCTTTGGCCGCTTAGCGCAGCGGCCCGCTATGAGCACTTAATTCTCCTGCTTTATCTTCCTGCTGACTCCAAAGAACTTCATCAGTGTATTCATGATAAGCACCGCGCCGTAGGTTATGATAATCAGAACGGTTGCATAGGCGCATGCCACGCCGTAATTTCCCTTCTCGGCCTGCTCATTGATCTGGCAGGTGATGAGCAGGAAATCGGGTGTCACCAGAAGAATGATGGCGGAAATTGCCGTGATGCTCCGCACAAAAGCAGTCACCAGCCCGCTGAAAAAGGAATCCTTAATCAGGGGAAGGGTTACGGTCATAAACACCTTGGCAGAGTTAGCGCCCATATCGTAGGCTGATTCCTCGATGGACTTGTCTATCTGGCGCAGGGCTGAGATTCCGCTCCTGGTGCCGGTGGGAAGGCTTCGCACAATGAAAACGATAATCAGAATCAGGCCGGTGCCGTAAAGGCCGCTCATGACGCCGGTCCTGAACAGACCGTTGGCATAACCCCTGATATATCCGATACCCAGCACAGTGCCGGGAACCGCCATGGCCAGCATGGATACAAATTCGATGAACCCTTTGGCCTTAAACCGTTTCTTTACCACCAGGTAAGAGATGACCATGGACAGAAAAGCTGTCAGGGGAGCCGCAATCAAGGACAGGACAAAGGAGTCCTTAAAGGCCTTAAGTCCGCTGGTCTTAAACATATATTGGAACCATTTAAGGCTCAGGCTGTAATCCCTGCCCCAAAGGGTGAACAGCGCGCCAAAGGGCACCATAATGTACATCAGCATGACAAAGGCTGACACGGCGCCGCAGAAAATGGTCAGGGGAACCGTAACGCTCTTATCCTCTATGAGCATCCTCATACGGGAAGCCTTTCCCGTAAGGGTGGCTGCGGTTTTCTTCTCAAGGTAATACTTCTGAATCAGGAACAGGACCACGGTCAGGGATAAAAGCACCACGGACATGGCAGCGGCTCCGGTGGAGTCATAGGCCCCTGTTACCTGCAGGTAGATGGTGGTGGCCAGTGTGTCGTAGGAACCTCCAATCAGCATGGGGTTGGCAAAATCCGCCACAGACTCGATAAAGGTTACCAGGAATGCATTGCCCAGTCCGGGAAGGAGAAGGGGGAATGTGACGCTGGTAAACACCTTCCAGCGGGAGGCTCCCATGTCCCTGGTTGCCTCCTCCAGTGAGGGGTCGATATTCTTAAGGAGTCCCTTAAGCATCAGATAGCATACAGGGAAAAAGGTCAGTGTCTGCACAATGGCGATTCCCTTAAGCCCATATACATTGGAATCATAGATTCCCAAAAGGGAGCGGGTGATGATGCCGCTTCGTCCGAACAGCATAATCATGGACAGAGACAGCACAAAAGGAGGAGAAACAACGGGAAGCATGGAAACCATGGCAAACAGCTTCTCAAGCACCTTTGTCTTAAGCTTTACATACACCTCCACATAGGCAAACAGCAGGCCGATGGCAGTGGATGCGATTCCCGTAATCATGCCTAACACCAGGGTGTTTTTGAAAGCCTTCTGGAACCGCTCCAGGCTCAGCACCCTCCCGAATACCTCCAGGGTAATCTTACCTTCCGAATAAAAGCTGTCTACCAGCAGCATCAGAAGGGGGTACAGGATAAACAATGCCAGGAATACCAGCAGTACCACAATCATACTCACCAGTATGGGGTCTGAAAAAAATTTCTTGCGCTCCAGCTCAGCGCTCTGTTTTCTGGCCACAATGAGGCCCCCTTTCCCGAGGAATTCTTTCCTCTTGATTTCTTTCCTCTCTGTTTCTTATGATCCCTTTTGCCGAACCAGGACCATAATGTAACAAATGCTGCGTAATGAATGATGTCAACCATTACGCAGCACCCGTTTGCAGGCTTACACTACATTACGTTTCCAAGTGCCGGACACCGGCAGAAGCTCTGCCTATTCTGTCAAGAAACGGCTGGAGTCCGCGCTGTCGGAGGAGCTTCCAAGAGCTGCGAAGAAGTCCTCTACATACTTGGCACTGTTTTCCTTTGCATCCTCAAAATCATAGTCAATGGTATTGTTCATATCCAGACCAAATTTCGTAGCTTCCTCAGGCTGGGTGGCATTACTTAATACCAGGAACTGATAGGAGCCATTCTCCTTGGCATGGTCCACACAGTCAGGAGACAGGGCGTATTCAATCCACAGCTTGGCTGCGTTTGGATGTGCGCATCCGTTGAAGATGGCGGTAGCGCCCACCTCAAAGGAGGTTCCGTCCTCAGGAACGATTAACTGGATATTGTCATAGCCCTGAAGAATCTGGTAAATGCCGTCATGAAGGAAACCGATTCCGATTACGCACTCGCCCGGGCCTACCATCTTGGATGGGCCGGAACCGGACTTGGTATACTGGGAAATGTTCTTGTCCAGGGCCTTGAAATATTCCATGGCCTCATCGTGTCCCTTCATCTGAACCATGGTGTTGATGAGCAGTTTTGCCGTGCCGGCCGTGTTGGGGTTGGACAGCATGATGAGTCCCTTGTACTCTTCCTTGGTAAGGTCATCCCATGTCTTGGGAGCTTCCAGGCCCAGACGGTCCAGTTCTTCCGTATTGACCATAAAGCCCAGGATTCCCTTATAGATACCATACCAGCAGTTGGTCGGATCCTTGTACTGGTCGCCGATCAGGTTCTTGGCATTGATGGCGTTATACTCCATCAGAAGGCCGTCGGCAACTGCCTCGTTATAGGGGTCTGTGGTTCCGCCGAACCATACGTCGGCAGACGGCTTGCCTGCTTCCTCGGATATCTTGGTATAAACCTCTGATGTGGAAAGTCTCTGGTATTTTGTCTTGATTCCGTACAGCTTCTCAAAATTCTGGCAGGCAGCAGACAGATATTCCTCCTCGCAGGAGCCGTATACCGTCAGTTCTCCTTCCGCCTTAGCTGCCTCAATAAGGGCGTCCATGTCCCCGCCCGCAGCCTCAGCTGCTGTGGTTTCTGCCGCGTCCTCCTTGCTCTCTTCCTTTGCAGCCTCCGAAGCTGCTGCCGTGGTGGTCTCAGGCGCGGCCGTGGTTTCTGCCGGCTTGCTGCCGCCTCCGCAGGCAGTAAGGCTTAAAGCCATGGAGCATGCCAACAAAAGTGCCAGTTTTTTCTTCATAATAATACCCTCCTTCTCATTTCTGATGATTTCATCATAGCAGAAAAGAAGGAGGGTAAAAACCGCTTTTTAAGTAATTTTGTCGTGATTTCTGAACATGACGTCTGTTTTTTTATCTAATATCCACAACCGCATCCGTTTACAGACATGCATCCAGCATTCCCAGCAGTTCCTCCACGCGAATGGGCTTGGACAGGTGTCCGTTCATGCCGCTGTCCAGGGACTTCCTGCTGTCCTGATCAAAGGCATTGGCTGTCATGGCAATAATGGGAATGGTCCTGGAATCCGGCCGCTCCATGGTGCGGATACGTCTGGTAGCCTCGATTCCGTCCATCACAGGCATGCGTATATCCATGAGCACCGCGTCATAATATCCCGGTTCATGGCTCCCGAAGGCATCCAGGGCGGCCTGGCCGTTTTCCGCCGTTTCCACCAGAAAGCCTTCCATCTCCAGAAGCGACTGTGCAATCTCCTGGTTTAACAGGTTGTCCTCCACAACCAGCAAACGCCTGCCGTGGAAATCATGGTGCTCCGGCTCTCTGCTGCGGGGTGTCTCCCCGTCCAGCTTTCCAATGGGCAGGGTCAGGGTGAAATAGAACTCCGATCCCTCTCCCAGAACGCTTCGGACTCCCAGCGTGCCCCCCATCATCTGGACCAGGCGGCTGGAAATAGCAAGCCCCAGCCCGGTTCCCCCGTACCTGACAGAAGTGTTTTTCTCCGCCTGCTCAAAAGCATTGAAAATGCTGTCCAGGGCTTCGCTGGCAATTCCGATTCCCGTGTCCTTTACGGAAAATGTGAGACGCTGGCCGCCGGAACATCTTTCCTCCGGTGTAATGGAAAATACCACATCCCCTCCCTCACCTGTAAACTTGACGGCATTTCCGATAATATTAATCAGCACCTGTTCCAGCCGCAGGCGGTCCGTCACAAGGGCCAGCCCCTGACAGCATCTGTTTTCCACAATAAACCGGAGCCCCTTCTGTTCTGCCTGGGGCCGCATCATGCCCTCCAGGGATCTGACGAAATCCTCCATGTCCATGGGCTGCACATTTAACTCCATCTTTCCGCTCTCAATGCGGGACATGTCCAGGATATCATTGATAAGGCTGATGAGATACTGGTTGGATGTCTCTAATTTATCCAGGCATTCCAGCACCCTGTCCCTGTGGTCCACCACATTTCTGGCAATGGCGGTCATGCCCACTATGGCGTTAAGCGGCGTGCGTATCTCATGGCTCATCCGCGACAGGAAATCCGTCTTGGCCTGGCTTACGGCATCCGCCCTGGCCTTCATCACAAAGGACGGGATGATTTTGCTCAGCTCCTCCAAAAGCTTCCTCTGCTCGTCGTTCCAGCTATATCCGTCCGCCTTCACCTCAAAACTCAGAATGCCCGCAAACATGCCCTGGTTCCATATGGCTGCCTGGAGACAGCTCATGGACGACTCATCATAGACAGCGTGTCTGTTCAGGCCTGACGGGTCAAATTGACCGGGCCACTGCTCATACTGCTCCCTTGTGATGTAAAAGGTCTTATGCATCATCAGGTCCGTCTTATCCCTGGCCCACTGGTAACTGAAGCGGCAGGTCAGATAATCACGGTCCACATCCAGAAGGGACACCCGGTCCAGGCCGTAAGTCTTGCCCAGCCTGGCAAAGAGCAGCTGCACGGCGTCGTTTAAATTCCTGGCCTTCCCCAGAAGGTCCAGGGCAAAGGAAACCAGATCCTCCCTCTGCTCAGTCAGGCCCTGCTCTATGGTATTGAGCTGGTGTTTCTCCGTATACAGGTCCGTCAGCATCTCTCCCAGCTCGTTGGAGGTGTCCAGATAACAGGCCGCATTGCCCTGACAGTTTTCCTTCACATATTTAAGAGTGCTCTCCGCGCACCGGTACAGGCCGCTGTACTCGTCCACCACCTCGGTGGCGCACATGCCGATGCTGACCGATATGCTGATGTCCTTGTCCGACTGAAGCAACAGCTCCCGGACCCTGGCCGCGATGCGGGGACCTGTCACCGTTGCCCCGGCCTTTCCCCTGCCCTTTAACACCAGCATGAACTCATCGCCGCCCATACGCACCCTTATATCATCCGGCTCCGTCTCAGCCCGCAGGATATCGGCCACCTCCTGGAGAACGGCATTGGCAAAGGCAACGCCTTCCTCCTGGTTGATGCGGGTAAAGTTGTCCATATCCAGCAGCATGAGGGCGCAGCGCTCTCCCAGGGGTTTTTTGGCCATATACTCCTGGGCTATCCTGGTCCCCGCCTCCCTGTTCCACAGTCCGGTCAGTAAATCCCTGGATTTGGCCTCCTCCAAGGCCATAGCCATGGTCTGTTCCTTTGTGATGTCCTCTATGATTCCCAGCACGGTTCCGTTCTGTCCGTTTTCTCCGTATTCCACCGCTGACATGGTCACCCTGCACCAGGAATTCTTGACGGTCAGGAACTGGGCTGAGGCAGTCCTCTTCCCACTGTGGATGTCCTCGTACATCCGGATAAAATCCCTTCGGCATTCAGGCGACACCATCTCATCCGCAAAGCTTTCCGGCATATTCACATACCGGCTGCCGCACTGGTACCGGGCGCTGGTCCTGTCCGGAATGACGCAGGTCCGCCGGTCCGGGTAATAGTAAAACTCACACAGGGATGTGTGCTCCAGAGCCATGTTCAGGATGGCGCTGTTCGCCTCGGCCAGTTCCTTAAGCTGCTGGTTCTGGTGTTCGGTGCGCTTGCGGATGTCAATGTCCAGAAATACGCTCTGGGCAATCAGCTCCCCGTCCCCATCCTCCACCATCTCCAGTTTTCCCAGTATCCAGCAGGACGTTCCGTCCTTCTGGCGGACACGGTACTGGAAATTCATGCTGTCGCCTGCCTTTTCCAGATTGTCCAGCTGGTCCAGCTTCATCTGGTAATCCGCTTCGGCAATCAGCTCCTTCCATTGCCAGACTCCGTGGGACCAGAACTCCTCCGGCTCATATCCCAGTATCCGTATGCTCTCCCGGTTGGCATTCTTAAACACCACACGTTCCCGGTCCAGCGGCTTCCACTGCATGATGCCGCAGAGAACCGACTGGAACAGCTGGTCGTACCGGCTGGCCTGGCGTTCCTTTTCCCGGTTCTCCTGTTTCAGCCGCTCCTCGGCCTCCACCTCGGCGGAAATATCCCGTACCACGCTCAGGCAGATATCTCTTCCATCCTCTGCCTGGGCAAAATTACCCGTCTCATATACATGGATATACCGGCCGTTCTTTTTCCGGATGCGGTAGCGCACCCCATAATCCCGGACTTTGCCAAAGGCGTCCCGGACCACCCCGTACACCCTTTCCCGGTCCTGGGGATGGATGCAGTTACCCACCATGCCCTGACTGTCCTGGCTGAACTCTTCATATGTATATCCCAGACAGTCCAGCATCCTGTCATTGACATAGTACAGCGGAAAGCCCGGTTCAAAGTAGGTGCCCAGCATACCTCCTGGGATAGTCTTCCCCAGCAGCTCCAGGGCGCTTCTGCCCATGCGGCGGGCATATTCCTCACTTACGGATTCCGCAAAGGAAAGGGGAAAGAATTCACCCTCCTCCTGAAAATCAGCAGGCACGGACGCATGGATGGATGCCACTTTAAACCCTTTCGCTGTGCGGACACAGGTGGAAGTAACGCGCACACCCATGGCAAAGTTCTTGCCGTCGGAAAGTATGCGCACCACAGTAAGCCTGCCCTGCATGACGGCGCAGTCAGAGGTGAGGCGGCTCTCCTTTATATCTTCCCATATAATCTGGTAGGCATCCGGGTCCAGTGAAAACTCCTGGTCCAGCGCCTTAAGGACCTGTTCCTTTCCGCAGGAATACTCACCCTTCCCAGTGCCTATCCACTGTACATCATCCATCAGCCAGTCAAGTGTGGCTTCCACATTCCGGTTTACCATGTATTCCTTAAAAAAGGCTCTGGTGGTATTCTCCGCATCCCGCGGTTGTTCTTCCATCTTCCTGGTCCTCCCCTTAGACTGCCCCGGCAGCCGTTTGCGTGTATTGTTTCAATATATAAAAACATTCTAACACATTCCTGTTAAAATAAAAAGGAGAATACCATTCCCCTTTTTAATACTGTCTTTTTAATACCACCCTCTATTACCCCCTCTTCCTTTTCACTGTCACATAAAAGCAGTTCATTCCGTCCTTATACTCCACCCCAATCCTGGCCCTGTGGCCCCTGGCTGTCTCTGCCGCTATGGCCAGTCCCAGGCCATAGCCATTTGTGCTGCTTCTGGCGCTGTCATCCCTGTAAAACCTTCTGAAAATCAATGTGCGCTTATCCTCAGGTATGGGTTCTCCCTGGCTGCACACCCACAGCCTGGCCCTGCTGCGGCCTGTCTTCTCCAGCCTTATCTCCGCCCGTCCCCTGGGTACGCAGTATTTAACCGCGTTGTCCATAAGGGCCTTAATCAGCTGCCCCATCCGGGAGGGATTTCCCATCATCAGCACATCATCTTCTATGTTATATTCCAGAACCTTTTCCTCCTGGTAAAACAAAGGTTCAAATATCAGAATCTTTTCCATAACCAGCTCGCTTAAGCTGAACCGGGTAAATTCCCCCTTATCCGGTACATAGGAATCGTTCCTGGCCAGAAGCAGGAGACTTTCCACCAGGGAGCGCATTTCCCTGCACTCCTGGTTCACATGCTCCATCCACTTGTCCGCCTCTGCCGATATGCCTGCATACCGCTCCTGCAAAAGCTCTGCATTGGCCGTAATCACGGTCAGCGGCGTTTTTAACTCATGGGAAGCATCCGCCACGAACTGCTTCTGCATGCGGACTGACTCCTCCACCGGCTTTACGGCCCACCGGGAAAAGAAATAGGACAGCGCAAAGAACCCAAGCCATACAGCCACACAGGCCATTCCGCCGTATTTCATGATCCCGTTTCTCAGTGAATCCTCATAGGTGGTATCTGCAAATGCGATCATATAACCGGCCGGCTGGCTGATTCTTAAATACCTCAGATGGTATGCGTCCAGTATTCCCATGTCCTCCTCCCCGTTCATGCCCAGGACAGCCATCTGCTCCAGGAATTCCGGTTCCCAGTAAGCACCATATCCTTCCTTCAGCGACACCACTCCGTCCTCCCCCACCAGAACAGTGAAGTACGGCATCCGCACCGGCGGCATGGCAGCAAATATCAGGGACTGTTCTTCCCCTGATACCACCCTGGACAGCGCCAGGCTTCCCTGGTCATTTACCCTGTGCTTTACCACAGAGGTCACTGCGCAGAAGGTTATTCCTATGACCGCCGTCACCACCAGCATATTGTAAATGATAAACTTAAGCCGAAGCCTGCCTATTTCCCTCATCACAGCACCTCCCTGCCGTCCTTTTCCACTATCCTGTATCCCAGCTTGCGTATGGTGACAATCATCACATCCGCCTTGAGGAAATCCAGCTTCTTTCTCAGAAAAGATATGTAAATCTCCACATTGTTCTCCACTGCCTCCGCGTCATTTCCCCATACTTTGGACAAAAGGGTGTCCTTGGAAACCACCATATCCCGGTTCACCATCAGAATACGCATGATGTCATACTCCTTTTTGCCCAGCTGTATGCTTTTGTACGGACCTCTTAAGGTGTAGTCCGCCTGGTTTAAGGTTACGTTGCCCAGGTTCAGGCTTTCGGGTATCATCTCCCCCCTGCGCCTTAAAATGGTCTTCATGACAGCCAGAAGCTCCTGCATGTCAAAGGGCTTGGTCAAATAATAATCAGCTCCGCTTTCCAGCCCCGTCACCCTGTCCTCCAGCTCGCTTTTCGCTGTCAGTATCAGTACCGGAACCTGGCATCCCATTTTTCTGGCCTCCCGCAGCAGGGTGATTCCGTCCATTCCGGGCAGCATCAGGTCCAGTACAGCTGCATCATAGCCGCCGTCCTTTAACAGCCAGCAGCCGGTATTGCCGTCCCCGCAGATATCGCAGTCATACCAATGCTTTAATATGTCACGGATGGACTCAGCCAGCCGTCTGTTATCCTCCACAATCAAAACTCTCATCTATATCCACTCCCTGTGTTGCGCCAAGTCTGAAAAATCCACCTGTATTCTCTCGCAATTCTGTATGAACCGCAAGAGAACAGAGGTGGATTTCACAGATAATTCACAAACCTGTACCGCACTTTTACCTGCTGCGTATCTCCCTTCTCATAAAGCTGATGTAGGAAGCGGCGAACACCACGGCCGTCAGCGCCAGCAGGCCTGTCAGATGGGGCCATACCAGCAGGCAGCTCTGTCCCAGTGACAGATATCCGCTGATGGCGCCCGACAGCTGCTGGGGCAGGATGATATTGGTGGACCGCACCATGGGATTCATGATGGTGGAAACCGCCTCACTGTAAAGGTAATAAGGCGACAAGCGGTTCAGGCTCATCTGGCAGCTGTAATTATCCAGAATCTGCCCTGCCGATGCGGCCTGCCCCATGGGATACAGGGCATTGGCCACAATGCTCACCACCAGGGTCATAAACAGCGCGAAGAAAATCCACAGCGCAATCACAATCATAGCTGATGTGGCTGCATGGCGGCACAGCACGGAACAGAGGATAGACAGCGCCAGCCAGAAGCAGATATACACAGAGGTGAAAAACAGCAGCACCAGCACCCTCCCCGCTTCCTCGGCAGAAGGCGGCACCCCGGTGGCCAAAAGTCCCACAGAACCTGCGATGAGTCCCATGGAAAAGACCATGAGGAAGATGATTGTGGCGCCTGCCAGGAATTTCCCGTTTATAACTGCATCGCGGTAAATAGGCTGCGCCACCAGACGGTTAAGCGTACCCTCGGAGCGTTCGCTGTTGATGGCGTCAAATCCCAGGCTCAGCCCCACAAAAGGTCCCAGCAGAGCAATGAAAGAGGTAAAGGACGGGATAGAACTGCCGCTTAAGGTGAACAGCTTCAGAAAAATGTAGCTGGAATCAGACGCAACCGCATCCGAAAGGCCGGTCAGCGCCCCATATATGCTGGCACAGCTGGTCAGCAGAATCAGTCCCAGCACAATCAGGAACCGTTTGCTGCGTATGTGGTCCGACATCTCCTTTCGGTATAAGGCCGCCATGCCGCCCATGCCATTGCACGGCCTTATCTGTGCACCTTTGTCTGGCATATTCTTACCGCTGTTCCCTGCCGAAAGAAAGGAATCCTTTATTTTTCTTTTGATTGAGACCACCATTTTTCTGCTCTCCTTTCTCAAAATATCTGCGGTAAATTTCATCCAGGTCATTTCCCCGCTGTCTTAAGTGGCGCAGAGTATAGCCTTTTTCCAGGGCCCTGCGGTTTAACTCCCTGCACAGGTCTGACCTGGAATGGACCACATAGAAATCGCCGGTCCGCTCCACCTGCTCCACATTGCCAAGGCTCCTTAGCAGTTCCTCGAATCCGCTGTCATCGGGAAAAGCAGCTGCCTCCAGGGCATAATGCCCTTCACGGCGCATCTGCACTGCCAGCTCGTCAATCCTTCCGCAGGCAATGAGCCTGCCGTCTACAAACAGCCCCACCCGGTCGCAAATCTGCTGAATCTGATAAAGCTGGTGGGATGATATGAGAATGGTCCTTTTATCATCCTCCGCCAGGCTGCGTATCAGGGTCATCAGCTCCCGCATTCCTTCCGGGTCGATTCCCAGGGTGGGCTCATCCATGATGACCACCTTCGGGTCCTTCATCAGGACATCGGCAATTCCCAGACGCTGTCTCATTCCCCGTGAATAGGTTCCCGCCTTCTGGTCGGCTGCTTCCGTCATGCCCACCTTTTCCAGAAGCTCCTCCATCCGTCTCTCTGTCACATCACTGGGCAGTCCGTTTAGCTGCCCTGTAAACCGCAGGTTCTCCCGTCCTGTCATGTCGGAGTAAAACCCCACATTATCCGGCAGATACCCCACCATCCGCTTGACGTCGATGGCCTGTCTGGCGCAGTCCTTCCCGTCTATGTACGCACTGCCGCCGGTGGGCTCGGTCAGCCCTAACAGCATAAGGGTGGTGGTGGTCTTTCCGGCTCCGTTTGGTCCCAGCAGCCCGAATATTTCCCCCCGCCGGATTTCCAGTGTCAAATCACAGACCGCTTCCTTCTCCCCGTAGGATTTGGACAGGTGTTCGGTCCGTATCATCATTTCTTCCTCATAATTCATAGCAATGACCCCTTTCCAGCCAACTATCCATACAGGCTATCTTCTGCCGTATTTGCGGAACACATAGCCCAGGCCTCCGGCCGTACACAGGATGATGACCACTGCCACCACACCCCAGATTGTCGTGGTCTTAACCGATACCCTGAAATCAGCGTTTGACTGGGTCTGCTCGCAGGATGCCGTAAACGTGTTCACATAGTCCCCTGTGATCGCTTCCGAAGAAGGCTTTACATGGGCAATAACTTCTGTGGTGCTTCCTGCGGGAATGGACGGGATCATGTTGTTCTCCGTATTGTAGGTCACGGTCCAGCCGGTGGGCAGGGATGAGTTAAGCGTCACATTCTCCAGATCCACGTTGCCTGTATTGGTAATGTTAAGCGTCACATCCGAGGACCGGCCCGCATAGGCGTCAAAGCTCAGGCGACCGTCCGGGGTGGAAACCTTAAGGCCGTAGCTGCCTGTAATAACCACCTTCAGGCTGGTGTCAAGGGTTTCCTCCGCCGATACAGCGCTGCAGGATATGTCATATTCCCCTGCCGCAACCCCCTCAGGCGGCGTCACCGACACTGTCATACCCTTGCTGGCGCCGGACTCCACCTCCAGGGCAGCCACCTTGGCTGTCTCACCGGTGGGGGTAAAGCTTACACCCCAGCCGGAGGGTGCATTGGATGACAGGCTGTAGGACTGCGTCTTAAGTCCGTTGTTAATCAGTGTGGTGCTGAAAGAGAAACTGGTACCCGTGGTTCCCTCCTGCTGGGGGTATTCCGAGGTAAAGCTTCCCTTTCCCGCATTCATCTCATTTACCATAAACGAGACGGGCAGACTGGCTGTGAGACCCTCGCCTGCAGACGCCTTTACCTCCACCGTGTAAGTCCCCTCTGTCAGCTCCTTTGGAACCGTCACATGAAGGGTCACCTGGGCTCCCTCTTCCCCGTTCTTTACATGGACGCGGCTCACCTGATAGCTGCCGCCCTGGAGATATCCCTCCCATCCCTCAGGCATGGCAGTGATCTCCAAATCCGCATTCAGACTGGCCCCTGTGTAGTTCTCCAGTGTGACAGGAATATTCAGGCTGTCTCCCGGCTTTACCGATATTCCCGGATAGTCCGTATTCAGGTCCAGGCCGCCGGCTCCGTAAACCGTATGCGTACCCATGAATACCAGGAACACGGCCGCCATAAGGACGGCCAGAACCCCAAACCGCTTACCTGTTCCATCCTTTCTGATTACCATTGCTTCCTCCATAATTTCCTCCTTTTGCCCAATGGGGCATCTGTATTTTTACCAGTTATCATAACGGAGAAACCTTTAGCCAACCTTTAATAAGTTTGAAAATACTGTGAAAAAACAGGAGAAGCAGAATCCTTGCCGGTACGCAAAAAAAGGAGCCGCGCGGTTTAATAAACGCAGCTCCTTATGTACAGCCTGTCAATTTGTCTCCATTGCCGTCTCTCTGTTTCATTCAGACGGCTTCACTAAACGCCAGTTTCCCTGCCGCCTACAGCGGTAGAGAACATGACGAACGCCCCATATATTTTTTTACCGCCAGGTTGGCTTTTTCCACGGTCCGCTCCTCGTCCACGCGGACCAGCCTTCCCTCCTTTACAACGATTTCCCCGTTCACCACCGTGTAATCCACACTGCCCTTAAGCCCTACGGTACACAGCATGGATTTGGGGTCAAACTGGGCGCCGGTCAGTTCCATCCGGTTCATGTCCACCAGGAAGAAGTCTGCCGCCATTCCCACTGCTATCTGTCCCAGGTCATCCCTTCCCAGCACGCGGGCGCTTCCCCTGGTCGCTATCTTCAGGATGTCATAAGCAGACGGCGCCTGCCGGCTCCACCAGAGCCGGTGAAGCAGATAGGCCACCCGCATCTCCTCCAGAAGGTTGGAGCCGTCATTGCTGGCAGAACCGTCCACAGCCAGCCCCAGGGGCACTCCAAGCTCCAGCATCTTAGGCACCAGCGCAACGCCGGAGGATAACTTCATATTGGATATAGGGCAATGTGCTACCCCGGTCCCGGTCTCAGCCAGCCGTTTCAGTTCATCCTCAGTAAAATGGATTCCATGGGCAAACCACACATCCTCCCCCATCCATCCCAGGCTCTCCATGTACTCCAGGGGCCGCATCCCGAAACGCTCCGTTGTGAACCGTTCCTCGTCCTTTGTCTCAGCCAGATGGGTGTGGAGCCTGACTCCCAGCTCTCTGGCCAGCTGTGCCGATTCCTTTAAAAGCGTTCCAGTCACGCTGAAAGGGGAGCAGGGTGCCAACGCCACCTGGTGCATGGAATACCTGCTTTTGTCGTGAAATTTCTTCACGGCCCGTTCTGAATCCTTCAGAATCTGGTCCACGGTCTGCACCACGCTGTCCGGAGGCAGTCCGCCGTCCTTCACGCTTAAATCCATACTCCCTCTGGTGGCATGGAAACGGATTCCCAGGGCATCTGCTGCCCCGAACTGGGCATCCAGCAATCCGTCCCCGGCTGACCCGGGAAACACATAGTGGTGGTCCAGACAGGTGGTGCAGCCTGTTTTCAACAGCTCTCCCATGCCTGTAAGCGCACTGTAACAGACCACGTCCTCATCCACGTGCTTCCATATCTCATATAATGTTTTCAGCCATGGAAATAACTCCATGTTCTGTACCTGCGGTAAATTGCGGCTGAACGTCTGATATAAATGATGGTGTGTATTGATAAGTCCGGGATACATCACCATATTAGATGCGTCAATCACATCCTCCGCTGTTCCTGATTCCTGTGTTCCTGATTCCTGTGTTCCTGCTTCCTGTCCGATTCCGGCAATGACTCCGTCCCGGATGAACACATCCACACCGTCAAGCAGTCTGTCATCCCCGTCACATGTAACAAGATGCTTAACGTTCTTTACGAGTAAGGTTCCTTTCATGATTACCTCCTGATGTAAATTCATAAACAATCTTTGCTTCATAGACTATATGACTGGTATACTGCCGGCGGCACGGGTGTCCACGATGCACCCATACTGATTCAGTATCCGTGATACTAAACGTATGCCCGTGGTCCCAGCTATGTTTTAAACAGCGATATAGATATGATTTTTTCAAAGAACAATTGATACTCTAACAATATAACAGTCATTTAAAAGGAAATCAATATCTAATGCGGCCAATCTTCCTGCAAATATTTTATGCACATCCAACAATGCAGGCGGATGATGTCAGAATGTGTCTGAACATTCTTTCCCGCTATCCGCACGCCCCTGATATTCACTTTTTATGATTTCATACATATCTTCCGGGCTTTCTTTGCAGCCGTTTTGAAGCCACATTTTAATGATTTTTGTAATTCCGCTTTTAAAAAATTCCATATGATATTCAATAAAACGATTGTCAAAGTGCTGCCGTGCAAGGTTTATATCGTAAGTAATAATCTTATAGCTGTCGTCATACCCCAGTTTGAAATAGGTCTTATAAAATATCTGGTTATCCTTTATGTGGCAGAACAATTTAAGATAATCGTTACTGTTGAATCCCCGGGTGATTTCATTTTGGTACAAGTCAGATAAGTTATGTTCCAGTTTGTCCCGTATAGAATCAGCCAATCCGTAAATATCCGTATAATTTGCATAAAAAGTCGTGCGGTTTAATCCGGCCAGCTTACAAATATCCGATACACTGATTTCATTTAGCTCGTTAGTCTGAAGCAAACTGATAAAAACCTTTTCAATCCGTTCAATAGACTCTTTCTTCCGTTTGTTATTGGGTGTATTCATAAAATCCCCTTTATCTCAACACTTGTCCCGTTATTGGTGATTGTTTTTTGTTTTATAATTGCATTATACTATATCCAGATTAAACCAACAAGCGTTGATTTAATAAAAATAAAGGAGGTACTTTACATGAAAAAAAGTAGTTTTGCCGCAATGATATCAGGAACCGTAAGCGGGGTGCTTTTCGCTCTCGGCATGTGTATGGCTCTTATCCCGGAGTGGGGGGCTTTCAAACCAGGGCTTGCCTTAGGAAGTGCTGGTCTGGCGCTGGCTTTGATTACAGTGCTTATATGGAGAAGAATGGAGCATAAAGAGCCTGTCCGATTTTCAGGAAAGGTGATCTTGTCAATTGAGATAGGAATTGCCGGTGCAATGGCTTTTGGAGTTGGGATGTGCTTTAGCATGATATGGGGTAAAATGACTGCCGGGATTGTAATTGGCCTTGCCGGGATTGTAATTCTGTTTTGCTTAATTCCACTGGCTATAGGCATAAAAGAATGAAATCAGGCCGGATAATTCCCCCGCTATTGCTCTTAATCATTAGTACTCTTAATTACTGCAGGTTTGTATGGCAGAGAAATAGGAAAAGAAAGGATAATAATTTATGGCAACATCAAAACTTGTAAAAACAAATGAAAAAATCGCTGAGGCACTTACGGAAGTCTTTTTCAACATTGAGCACAGTGTAGTAGACAGATACACCAAAATTGAAGATACCTTTGTAGAAACCTATCTTGCAAAAGAAGGCGAAACAACAGCCGAAGCCAAAGAACGGCTGCTGCAGGAACGGGCACAGCGGAAAGGCTGATGAACAGTGTATTTAACGGCGCTTTCCAGTTTATGCTGAAAAATGTTTACAGGTCATGTTCTGACCAAAATCCTGCCTGACTCCCACCCTGATTTCATAAAAACCTGAGGCACAATATAAGATTAGATGAAACAACTTGACAGATTCCTCATTAAAATTTAGAGTATAAAGAACAGGAATATACGCATCAGGGAATGATTGTTATTCTTAAAAAGAACAGCGGCAGCCAGGCCAACGTGATATACGCTTTGCGGTGTTCCACATTTTTGACCACTTATTACATTTTTGTATGTATATTTCTTTCGTTATCTGAGTCTTATTAGCTCTAATTATTTATTCAAACAAGCCATATAACCTTGGGGCACAATATGAGAATAGATAAAGGCACCAGACAGAACCCACATTAAAATTCAGAACATAAGCCATGTGCATCAACGTATTTTGCAGCACTGCGGTTTTGTTGAACAAAGACGGGAAGAATCAATATGGCGGCGGCTATAAACATGTTTCGGCCTGAGAGTATTGAAAGCGCTTGAAAATAATTTATATTTTGAGGAGGTTTGACATGAGCAATTCAGTTATATTTAGTCCCGGCACGTTTTTTCATGGAACCAAAGCAGACTTAAGCGTGGGGGATCTGTTGGTGCCGGGGTATTTATCTAATTATGATGAAAACAGGGTTGCCAACTATGTTTATTTTACAGGGACCTTGGACGCTGCCATCTGGGGAGCAGAGCTGGCTTCGGGAGATGGAAAGCAGCGGATTTTTGTTGTGGAGCCAACGGGAGAATTTGAAGACGACCCAAATGTAACGGATAAGAAATTTCCCGGGAACCCGACAAAGTCATACAGAACAACCCAGCCGTTAAAAATTGTTGCTGAAGCTATGGGATGGAAAGGACATTCACCGGAAGTATTGCAAGGTATGCGCGATCATTTGAAACGGTTAGATGAGATGGGAATTAAAGCTGTCGAATAAAATATTATCCCTGAACCGGTTTATGGGTCTGTCTCCGATTTAAAAAATAATCATCCAAAAAGCCCGGCAAGTCCTGCCCCTTAGAGGCAGCCCTTGCCGGGCTTTATAAAAATCAGATTACATACTTGTACCATAAATCATATTTGGCAGGAACAGCACCAGATCCGGGAAGAATACGCAGATAGCCAGCGTGGCCATAATAGCTATGAACAACGGCAGCGAATACTTCGTGGTCTCCTGCACCGAGCAGTCCATGATATTGGAACAGGTGTATAACGCAACTCCAACAGGAGGCGTGGAACAGCCCATGGTAACAATGGTCATCATGATGATGCCGAAGTGAACCGGGTCAATTCCGTACTGTGTGATAATCGGAATCAGTATGGGGGTAACGATCAGGGTGATGACCGTTGTCTCCATGAACATACCGAACACAGTCAGCATAATTAAAATCAGCAGCAGAAGCACGTATTTATTGCTGGTCAGACCTACCAGCAAAGTGGTCAGGGTCTTTGGCAGCTGGTCAAATACAACGCCGTAGCTGAATATGCCGGAGAAAGCCAGAATCATGGTAATCACGGATAAATCCTTTACGCTGTCCACGATACACTTCTTAAACTTCTCAAGGTTCAGTTCCTTATAAATGAAGATACCTACGAACAGTGCGTAGAATACGGCAAAGGCACCGGATTCCGACGGGGTCATAACGCCGAAACGAATCAGCACAATCAGCAGGATTGGGAACATAAGCGCCCATATACTCTCAAAACAGGACTTGATGATAACCCCTGGAGGCGACGGCTTATCATGGTCAGGCTGATATCCGTAGTGGCGTGCGGACCAGGATGTGGCAATCATCATGAAAATACACATAATGATACCTGGAAGGAATCCGGCTACGAACAGGCGGCCAATGGAAACCTCGCCCACAGTGCCGTACAGAATCAGGCCCATGGAAGGCGGAATCGTGGCTACAATCAGTCCTGACAGACAGTTGATTGCAGCGGCCCAGCCCGGTGCGTAGCCTCTCTTTGTCATTTCAGGCCCAAGGATACGGCATTCCATGGCTGCATCCGCAACAGCGGAACCGGATACGCCGCCCATCAGGGTTGAGAGAACCACGGAAACCTGTCCAATGGAACCGTACATATGGCCGGTCAGCACGTTTGCCAGCTTTACCAGACGTGATGTGATACCTGTGTTGTTCATCAGGTTGCCGGCAAAAATAAACAGCGGAATCGCAAGCATGGTAAAGGACTGGGTGGTGGACAGGGATTTCTGCACCAGAATCGTCCACGGAATCTCAGGCCTCATCAGGAAGAAGGAAAATCCGGACACTGCAATGGCAAAGGCCACCGGCATTCCGAGGAACAGGAGTATTAAGAAAAATCCAACAGCACTTAACATTAATTAACCCCCCATTCTTTCATTGGTTTCCTGATATCACCGAGCATCTTGCCAATCATGCTGAAAAACATCAGCAGGGAGCCCACCGGTACTGCCAGAGTACACCAGGCATAGCTCATCTTCAGGGTATTAAAGGTACGGTTCCAGCTCTGGGATACCAGCAGGAATCCGTAAACAATCAGTATCAATAAAAACAGCAGCATGAAAACGTCAAACACCAGCATCAGAGTCTTCTGGACCGCCTTGGGGAACCGGTTGGACAGCATGTCGATTCGAATCAGGCCGCCGCTCTTGATGATGATATCAGAGCCGATAAAGGTCAGCCATCCAAATGCCAGCAGCGAAACATCCTGAGCCCAGTTCACCGGCATTCCGATGGTTCTGGCCACTGCGGACCAGAACACCAGAACGGCAATCATGCATAACATTGCACCGGCCAGAAGCTCCTCTGTCTTTAAAATAACAGCAGAAATTTTTTTCATTTAAAAGCTTCCTTTCTGTATTGCGGAATGTACCTTGGAATTAGTTGGTCTTACCAATCTCCTTGTACAGTTTATCTCTCAGTTCAGCATAGCCAAGTTTCTCATATACAGGATCAACGGCTGCCTTAAATGGAGCAAGGTCAGGCTCTACGATGGTCATTCCTGCCTCAACCATTGCCTTCTCAGCCTCGTCAGCCTCTGTCATTACGTCAGCAGCAGTTTCCTGGCCAACCTCGATGGAGGTCTCAACCAGCAGTGTCTGCAAATCTTCCGGCAGGCTCTCAAACCAGCTCTGGCCGCAGATAAGTCCCTGCATCAGCTGGAAGTGTCCTGTCTTGGACTGATACTTGCACACTTCATACAGTCTGGATGGATATGTAGATGTGTTCTGTGCCTCGCAGCCCTCCAGTGCCTTGGACTGGATTCCGTTGTAAACCTCGCCCCATGACATGGAAATAGGAGTAGCGCCCATGGCCTGAATGGTCTCGGTACATACTTCCTGTCCGATGGTACGGATTCTCATGCCCTTTAAGTCCTCTGGTGTGTTGATTGGCTTGTTGGTCATAAAATGACGCGGGCCGTCGTAGAATGTAAAGGACAGGATTTTAATTCCATGGTCCTTGGACAGGGAATCTGTCCAGCCCTTAAATGTGTCAGTCTGTGTTATCTTATAGCACTCCTCGTAGTTATCTGCAAAATAACCCATCATCAGAATGGAGAAATCCTTCACATACTGTCCCATACGGGAAGCATCTGTGTTAACTGCAACATTAGCGCCCTGGATGGCCTGCTCCAGCACATCCTCGTCACTGCCAAGCTGACCGGACGGGAACACACTTACCTTCAGTCTGCCGCCTGATTTCTCATTTAACACATCAGCCAGCTTCTGGTAGTTCCTGGTAATCAGGGCCTGCTCTGTCTGGGAAGTTGAAATCTTTAACTCATATACCTTGTCATCGCCTGCAGCAGCCTCACTGCCGTCCCCTTCCTTTGCCTGGGTTGCAGCTGGCTGGGCATTCCCCATACCCGGCATGCCGTTGCATGCAGTCATTGCCACCATTGCTGCGGTAAGAACACCTGCTAATAATACTCTCTTTTTCATTGTTATCCCCTTTCCTTACGTTGTCCAGCGTAACAGCTTTCGCTAAACGTTTACATATTTTCCTCATTTAGTATAAACGTTTACATATTTTCCTTCAAGTAGTTTCTGCAAAAAAGTTTAACAGAATTTTAACGTTATTTTTATGCATTCTTCACAATTCGACTTATTTTTTAAAAGTTCCTGTTTTTTTTCTGCTTTCATTTTGACATTATTTCAAGAAACCTTTACAATAGCTGTGTATACATTTTCAGAGAATCACAGGGAGGTGGACCGGAATATGGTAACAATCAAAGACGTGGCAAAAAAATGCGGCTATTCCGTCTGCACGGTTTCCCGCGCCCTTTCCGGCAAGGGATACTTAAAAGAAGAGACAAAACAGAAAATACTGGAAACAGTTGCAGAACTGGGGTACCGCCCCAACACCCTGGCGGTCAACCTGAAAACCGGACGCCGCCAGGCCCTGGCTCTGGTCCTGCCTTCCCTGACTAATATCTACTACACCAAGCTGGAACAGTACCTGGAAGCCTGTGCAGCAGAAAAGGGCTATATCATTTACCTGAACAACACGGAATACAGCCTGGAAAAAGAAAAACAGATTTTAGAAAATTTAATCGGCATGGATATAGCCGGGGTCATCATTACCCCGGTCACCAGCCAGCATGACCATATCATGAACCTGGCAAAGTACGACATCCCTTATGTGTATTTAAACCGCTCCTTCGAGGATGATATGGAGCACTGCCTCCGTCTGGACAACAAAAAAGCCGCCTACGAGGCGGTTTCCTACATGATTAAGCTGGGGCATAAAAATATCGGCGGCATCTTTCAGAGCTTTGACAATCTCACCTACCGGGACCGCTATGACGGCATGGCCCAGGCTCTTAAGGAGCACGGGCTGGACTGCCGCCCCAGCCACATGCTCTTTGACATCAACCCGGAGGATATGGGGACCACTCCCGGCCGGATCCTGCAGCTGCTTCAAAAGCCCGACCGCCCTGAGGCGATCTTTGCCTGCAACGACATGACCGCCTTCAATATCTACCGGGCCTGTTATATCCTTGGGCTGCGGATTCCGGACCATATGTCCGTATTTGGCTACGATGACTGTATCATGGCCAATTTTGTGACTCCTCCCCTGTCAACGGTCAGCATCCCTGTCCGCAAGCTGGCAGGAACCGCCATTGACTTTATCCACGGTTATCTGGAATCCGGGGTCCGGGCAGAGCTTCCCATATTAAAAGCCTCCCTGATTATCCGCAATTCCGTACGCAACCTGAATCTGGATTAGAGCCTGTCCATATCCTTCCCCGGATACACCATCACCAGCTGGGCGCTGCCCTCAGGCCGGATTTGGTACGACTCTGTCCCGGCTGCAATCAGGAAGCTGTCTCCTGCCTTAAGGCGGATCACCTGTCCATTCTCTTCCATGGTGCAGCTTCCGGCACACACCACACCCAGATTGAATTTCCGGTTATGCCCCACCAGTGCCGGCCCGTTCACCTCCAGTTTTTCCACAAAGAAGCAGGAGGTCAGCGTCCCGTCCACCAGCCGCACCCGCCGGAAGGCGTCTGTTTCCTCCAATACACGGGGCTCTATCCTGCATTTTTCCATGATTTCTTCTTTGGAATACTCTGTATAATCAAAAATATCCAGGCAAAAGTCCAGCCCCCGTCCCATGAACCGGCCGTCCTCCGGCACAACGATTCCCTCCCGCTCGAATTCACACCGCACCACCAAATCAGATGGCTCCATAATTTCCAGCATAGTGATTCCCTCGCCAATGGCGTGGGGCATTCCGCCCGGAATATACCAGACCTCCCCCACCTGCACCGGGATCTTCTCAAAGCAGCCGTCCATCCGGGCCTTGTCCTGTTTCTCCACAATTTCCCTCCAGCCATCTCTTCCGGGCGTATGCTGGAATCCCAGACGTATATATGGGCTTATACCGTCCCTCACATGGAGAATATAGTAGCATTCAAGCTTTCCATAGGGCATTCCCATCACTTCATTGGCAAACCGGGTGGAAGGGTGGGCCTGTACATGAAGCCGCATGGCTGAATCCAGAATCTTAAGCAGGAAGCTGAGGCGCCAGCCGCCCTCCCTGCCGGCGGCGCCCAGGTAAAACTCCCGGTCATCGTCTATTATGTCCCGCAGAAACCTGGGGCCATCCGCGGTCTCCACCACAGCCAGTCCTTCGTGTGCAATAGGTTCCATTCCCGGATTGGAGGCTTCCACCATGGAGCCCACCCATTCCTCCGGCATATTGTTGTCCTCCTGCCGGGCCTTTCCATGGAGCCGGTCAATTCCCGCTCCCCCTGTGTAATTTCTCCGTACCCTGTTTTCGGGCAGTTTCATAAGTCCTGTTGCCATCGCGGCCTTCCTCCTGTCATCGTGTATGTGTCTATCGTATCTGCCGGATTTTTTCAATCAGGTCCAGATATTCCCCGCCGTATTTCCGGTATACCGGCTCCATTGCCTGGCTCCAGGCCTGCGGATCCTCCGGCTCAAGAATAGTGACCCCCTCCTTCTCCAGCGCCTCATAAGCCTTCTGATCCGCTTCTTCAATGGCCGTTCTGTTATACTCCTGGGTCTCCTTTGCCGCCTGAACCAGCGCATCCTGATATTCCTTCTTCAGATTTTTCCAGGTTATTTTGCTCACCAGAATCACTCCGGGGGTATAGGTATGCCTGTCCTTCACATAATAAGGGGCAACCTTATAAAACTTATTATAATAATAGCTCACCGGCGGGTTCTCCGCCCCGTCGATGGTCCCTGACTCCAGAGCCGTATAAAGCTCCGCATAGGCAATGGGCACAGCCTCCGCCCCCAGCGCTTCCACGGTATCGCCCATCATGGACGCCACCTGGACCCGGATTTTCAGCCCCTTCATATCCTCCAGTCTGCGGACCGGCCTGTCGGCGGTAAAGAAGTTCCTGGCTCCTTCATCCAGATAGGCCAGGCCAATCATTCCGGTGCAGTCCTGGATATTATCCAGTATTTCCCTGCCCAAATCACTGCTGCAAACCTTCCAAAAGTGCTCCCTGTCCCGGAAAACATAGGGCAGCACCAGGGCAGACATCATGGGATTCCCGCTGTCCACCAGGGACATGCTGTTGCCCCGGTACAAGTCAAGCGCCCCCATCTCCATGGACTGGTAACAGCGCGCATCGTCTCCCAGCTGTCCGGAAGGATAGATCTCCACCATGACCTTGCCGCCGGTGAGTTCACTGACCCGGTCGGCAAAATACTGGGCCGAATCCGTGAGCACATGGCCTTCCGGATTCACCTCGCCGTAGCAGAGCACAATCTCCGGTTCATTGTCCGCTCCCGCGGCCCCCTTATTTTCTAAAATCCCGTAGCCGCCCGCCAGGCCTGCAATCAGCGCTGCGGCCGCGGCCCCTATCAACCACTTTTTTTTCAACACGTTCCTCCTGACCAGGACCGGTCATTTTTCAAATTTGTACGAACACTACCGCCTGAACATCATTCCCTCTGAATCTTCATTTCCGAAAAATACTCTACATGATACTTTAAATTATCCCCGTTAAAATTGAGCTGTCCCAGCTTCTCAAAACGCCTGGCTGCCTCCGAGGTCTTGACCCGTATCCCCGGTATCTGGTTGATTCCCCGGATAATTGTCATCAGGCTGCGGCCGAAATTCAGTTTTACCGAAACATCCTGATACCCTAACAGGGTCTCCAGCTCCTCAATCATCTCCGTAAGAAGCACGCAGCTCAGGTCCTGGTCCTCCAGGGACAGGGATTTGATGATCTGTTCCTCCAGGCCGCAGATCCGTTTCATGCCCTCCGTCATGCTGTCAAAGGCAAGACGCGCCTCCTGCGCGGAATACTCCCTGATAAAGGAAGCCGCCTCCCCATAGGCTTCCGTCAGCCGTTCCATGCCTTCATAAGCGCCGCTGACACCGCAGGCCACCGGGATTTTCCTCTCCTCTGCCAGGTAATCCCTTGCGCGGGTAATGCAGCCGGTCAGTTCCGTAAACCCATCCTGCTGCTGAGAATAGAGGCAGATCACCATCTGGTCCATCCAGATGCTGTTAAGCACCGTCACCCCTGTCATGTGAAAATAATTTTTCAGCACCTCCTGGGAAAATCCTCCCATGCTAATCAGGGCCGGACTGGAAATAAGCACTACCTTAAACCACCCCGGTCCCACTCCCCACATGGCAAACTCTTTTTCCAGTTTATCCCTGTCCCTGCGGCCAAAGAACACATCCCACAGCAAATCCTTTTCCAGATCCCGGTAAAAATCAAAGGCTGACTTTCCATCCTCCACCAGGTAATTGGAATAGGACAGCATGGACAAGGTATCCTCCCGTTCCCTTACCCTGGCAATGACCTTATCCAGTGTCTCCCGAAGCTCCGAGTCCAAATAGGGTTTCAGCAGATAATCCGTCACCCCCAGCTTGATTGCCTGTTTGGCAAAGGAGAAATCACTGTAAGCGGATATCAGCACAATCTGGATATCCGGATGCCTTTTGCGCACCTCCTCCGCTGTCTTAAGCCCGTTCATCCGGGGCATCTTGATGTCTAAAAGCACAATCTGGGGCTTGCATTCCTCCAGCTTCTCCATCAAATCCATACCGTCCACTGCCTTGTAGACAATCTCCAGCAAGCCGGGATAACTCTCCTTTATAACCTTCTCCAGATAATTCCGCTCATACTGCTCGTCATCTGCCAAAATTACACGCAACATAACCCTTTCCTCCTAATGCCTGTCTGATTTATAAAGCTTCAGCGTAATCTTTGTAATTCCCTCCGTCCGCTGGATATGCAGCACATCCTCTTTCCGGTAAAACAGCCTTAACCGTTCCTCCACATTTTTCAGGCCGATGGAAGTTTTGGGGATAGGCGTATCCCTGCGGGCCGGCTGGCTCGGATCCTCCGGAAAACCCACACCGTTGTCCGCCACCACAGCCTCAATATAATCCGGCTTCTCGGTAATCAGTATATCCACATTCCCCCCGTTCACCCGGTCCTTCAGCCCGTGCTGGATACTGTTCTCCACCAGAGGCTGGATTGTCAGCGGAGGAATCATCACATCCTCGTCCATAAATGACTTGCGTACATCCAGACAGAAGGTCACCCTTCCCTTTAAATGCAGCTTCTGTATATACAGATATGACTGAAGCAGCTCAATCTCAGCATCCAGCGGAATGGATACCGTGTTGATTTCAATGCTGCTCCGCAGTATTTTGGAAATGGCCTTGACCAGCTGAATGGAGGTATCCCGCTCTCCCAGCTGGATACTGCGGATTACCAGGCTCAGGGTGTTAAACAGGAAATGGGGATTCATCTGCATCTGCAGCTCCCGGATCTTCGCCTCAGCCAGCCGTTCCTTCATCTGGTGTGTCTCATGCAATTCCGTGATCATGGTTCTGATTTGCCGCTTCATCTGGTCAAATGTGGCGGATACCTGGTTCAGCTCCGCATAAGGCGTCTCCTCGATATCCGCTGCCTCCAGGTTATTGTTCATAATTTCCCTGGCAGCGTCCGTCAGCCGTTTGATGGAATTCAGGATACTGGTGCTCATCTGATGGTTCAGCACCATGCCAAAGAGGCTGGCTGCCATGAAAAACACGATCAGGATGCTGTTTGTAAGTCCCAGGGTTCTGCTGTGGCTGGCAAAGGCAGTGTTCAGGTACTCCAGGTACTGGCTCATCAACTGGTTCAGGCACCGCTCAATCTCCAAATCCACCTCGTCCAAATCAGCCATCAGGCTGGGATAGTAGTCCCCGTCAGGCCGGATGTAGGACTCTGCCATCTCCCGCCTGTGCTCAGCCACCTGCCCCACAATCCGGTACATCATCTTGCACTTCCGGTCATTTCGCATCTTCTCATCCAGTCCCCGCAGCTGGCTGTCAAACAGCTCGCACTCGTCGTAGTACTGCTTAAGCATCCCCTCGTCGTGGCTCTTGCTGTACAGCTTAAAGTAGGTCTGTCTCCTGTTATTGATAGCCAGCAGCCCGTTTACCTGCTGGTAATCCTGTAAAAGCCCGTTGTAGCGGCGGGAGGATCCCACATTCACAAGGGCGTTGGATGCTATGAAGATAAAGGCCACCAGCAGCAAAATCACATGGTTCCTTGTCATTTCTTTTCGTATGGATTTCATGAATCGTTTCTCACTTTTCTGCGGGGGATTTTTCCCGGATGATTTTTCTTCTGAGGTTATTCTACAACGGCAGGGGAAGAAAAACAAGTCAGACTGAGTCTGACTTGCTGAGGCCTGTGTGGGGGCAGGTATAAACCTGCCTTATGCTATTTTGTCTGCCCCTATCTCCATCACATACGGCTGGATCCAGTAAAACGCAGCTCCCTGGAATTTCAGTGTTACTTCCGTATCGCCTTCCTCATAAAAAATCCGGAAACCGCTCAGAACGCCCTTCTCATTAAAATCATACCGTTCACTTTCCCATCTTCCCCATCTTAACTTTCTCTGGCAGAGCAGTCCCTTTAACGCCAGCTCCCTCTCTTCATGCACTGCCTCCACGTCGATGTACACAGCGGGTCTCTCCGTCACTTTGGCATTTCCCTGTCCGTCCTCTGATTCTATTGTCTGGGGCTTCATCCTGGTAATACCAAGAATACGCACAGAACCGTCTTTCCACGGAATGGTTTCCTCTAATTCTTTATAGTCCTCCGGGACAGGCAGGGTGACTGGCTCGGATTCCTCACTGTTCAAAAACGTGATTCCCGGAATATGAATCCGGAAAGACCCATTCTGTTCCTCCTGGGGAACATCGAACAGGCATCTGAGGCGCCGTCCGTATTGCTTTATATCCGACAGCCGGTAATGTCCCATATTGTCCCAATAAGGATTGGCAGACAACTCCTTTATTTCATACTGTCTGCCGCTGCCGGATATGGTTGGCATATCCAGGGGCGGTGTGTCCGTATCCAGGGACGGCGTTTTGTAACCAATAACTATGGACGGCCTTCCCTCATCACTGTACACATACCAGGATATCAGGATTCCCTCCTTTACCTTTTCCCCCATACTTATAATGGATATACCGTCATGGGTATCTATGCTTCCATTCTCCTCTTTTGCCAGTTCCTCCAGCGTCCCATATTCAGGCACACTTTTCAGGGCAAATTCCACAGGCTTTTCAAAATCAAAAAGCCGGATTGCATAGCCTGACAAAAGCTCTTCGCAGACAGGAGCTGATGGGAGCTCAAATCTTGCCTCTATGATATAACGGATGTTCCCATATTCCTCAAAATAAGCCGAATAGTCAGCATACACCGATTCCACAGGCTTAATTCCGCCTTCCGGAATGCCGGGACCTGTGAGGAACAGGCCTTCGCCTGATTTCCAAAGTTCGTCCTGATATTTCTCCGAAACAATCATGGTCCCGTCACTTAGCGTAAAATACCGGCTGTCTGCGGGAGGTTCCCCGCCTGCCGGGATTTTCTGTACTTCCCCATAGTCATCCAAAACCATACTCACAAGCAGCTCCTGCTTCTGGTGGAGGGCAGATGTCAGGGATATGGTCTTTTCCTTTTGGGGCAGCTTGCATTCAACTACAGCATCCAATTCGTATACCGGATATTCCGATTGAATGATTCCATATTTTGAGGCAAACTGATACGGCAGGCCAGAGACCTGCCCCTGGGATTTGGGCACCTGGTTCACTCCCGGTTCCTGCTGCCCTTGCGTTTCCTGCTTCCCTTGCGCGTCCTCCTCCGTTTCCTGATTCACCTTTGATTCCGGCACCGGTTCCTGGGCCGTACCGGCCGCTGGCCTGGAAACATTCTCTTTCGTTCCTGAGCCCGCTGCCTCTCCCTCCGTTCCTCCTCCCAACCGGCAGCCAGACAGCAAAACAGCCAGCAGACCTGCTGTTATAAGAATAGATATTGTGCTTCTCTTCATGGCGAGTCCTCCTCTCTCCAATAAAATCCACATATATTTATCTGTTTTTATCATAACAGGGCTGCTGCCTGTATTTATTTCTTATTTCTTACATCTTACGAATATAAAGATTAACTTTAGCAGCTGGAAGCTCTCATGGTTCATGATAAACATTTCATTTCCAGCAATTTTTGTATATCACAGAAATGAGCTTCACCGGCAACGCGGTAGTGGATCCATCCGCCATCACCACAAGGGTATTTGTTGTCGATACATTCCTGAGTTTCCTTCTCAACCTGGTCATATACCAAATGAAATTGTGCGTTTGACAACCGAATCATAACGGTAAAGGCGCCATTCTCCGCAAACACATTGCAAATCAGCTTTTTCTTCTTTCTATGGGCAACAGCCCAGCCATATTTATTCCCATAGGGAAAAGTAATCTCCTGCACAGTGCCGCATGTATCTGACAACCACTCATTGATTCGGATAAACAACTCCATACCTTTGCCGCAGTACGCGGCCATATCATCAAATGCCGGTTTATTCTGCTTGTCAAGCATTCTTTCATACATGGTAAACCTCCCTCTATCCCCTTTTCTGAAGCCATGATTATCAGCCCGGTTCTTTTGCTCCAAAGGCGATAAGCATATGTTTCTTTGATTGTAATATCAGGGTGCGCTTCTGTCAAATGCAACAGCTTTTTTCAATTGGCCGGCAAAAACGTAAGCACCAGCCGTTAGCCCGGGGTATCTATTCCAAAACCAAGCTCTCCAAAAAGCAAAAAGAATCTCCCAAAAGCCGCAGCTTTTAGGAGATTCGCTTTATAATACAATACACGCAGCATCTTTTCTATACTGATATTACTGCACCCACGCCCCGCTCTCATCCACCCGCGAGCCATCCGGCGTGGTTGTATTGGTCAGCATGGCGCCGTCCGCGCCCAGATAGAACCACTGGCCGTTTTCTTCCACCTTTTCCCACTGGTTCCTGGCCATGGCTCCGTTGGAGCGCAGGAAATACCATTTGCCGTTTACCTGGCGCCATCCCTTGGCCATATATGTATTGGAATCAATCCAGTAGGAAACACCGTCTGCCGTAACCCACTCATTGGCAGCCTTGGCCCCGTTATCCTTCACATAGTACCATCCATTGCTGTCCTGTACCCAGCCCTTGGCTGAGGTTGTTCCCGGACCGGCATTTCCCGTGCCGGAAGAACTGCCTGTCGTGCCTGCGTTATCTGAACTGCCTGTACTGCCTGCGCTGCCGCTTAAAGCGCCTGCCTTCACCAGTTCATATCCGTAATCGAACAATGCCTTCGTATCCGTATAATGAGTCGATTTGCTCTTCATGATAACGGCAATCAATCTGACTCCGTCCTTCTCCACTGCTGTCACCAGGGTATTTCCCGCTTTGGACGTATAACCGGTCTTTCCTCCGATAACGCCCGGATAATACCTGGCATCGTTGGGGTTCAGCATCTTGTGTCCAATGGTCACGGTAAGCCCGGAAGGATTCTTTATGGTAGCAGGCAGCGTATACGTGCGCGTGGACGCCACCGTCTTCACCACATCATTCTGAAACGCCGCCCTTGCAATCAGAGCCATATCATGGGGTGTGGTGTAATGATTGGAGTCATTGAGGCCGTGAGGATTTGTAAAATGTGTATTGGTACACCCCAGGGCCGCTGCCTTGGCGTTCATCATCTCCGCAAATTTGGCATTGCTGCCAGCCACATGTTCCGCAAGGGCATTTCCCACTTCATTGGCTGATTTGAGAAGCAGGGCATAAAGACACTGGCGCACAGTCATCACATCCCCTGCCGTCATATTGATGGATACAGCACCCGCTTCCAGGTTCGTGGTAGCTGTTGCTGAAAATGTGACCTTGTCATCCAGACTGCAGTTCTCCGCCACCAGCAGGGCTGTCATCAGCTTGGTGATACTTGCCGGATAGAACTGCTTGTCCCCGTTCTTGGAAAACAGGACGGTTCCCGTGGCAGCATCCATGAGCACGGCTCCCTCCGAAGCTATCTCCGGCTTCTGCACGGAAGCTGCGGCCGTCTGGTCAAAAGTCCCGGCAGCCTGGCCGGCTGGCGGATTCTGCGACGGACTTCCGGATAGGGAAGGGCTTTCTGACGGGGAGGGGATTCCTGATGAGGACGGGCTTCCTGACGAAGAAGGGCTCCCTGAAGTGGAAGGGCTTCCTGACGAGGACGGGCTTCCTGACGGGGAAGGACTCCCTGAGGTGGAAGGGCTTCCTGATGAGGACGGGCTTCCTGACGTGGAAGGGCTTCCGGATGAGGATGGCCCGTCAGATGAAATGACCGCTCCGTCACTTCCGGATTCCGAACCCGGTCCCTGGGACGATACCATCCCCTGGTCAGAGGTCTGGTTTCCGGACTGGAAGGAAGATACCTGGCTTTCTTCCAAAGGCGTGATGGCGGCCGGATTAGCTGAAGCTGCCGTACTCATCAACAGGGTACAGCTGGTGCATATACATAAAAATGATTTCCATTTATTAAGTCTCATAATATCTCTCCCATACAGCAGGTCATTCTGAACAAAACTAGAGATATTATATCATACTTCATGGTTACAAAAAACATCTATTTCTGACGATAAACTTACGATATATATATTTTTTCTTTAATTGCACAGGCAGATTTTTTTCTTTCCATCCCCCCACATTCCATTATACAGTGGTTCCCCATGCCTTCATTCCCATTGTTTTGTTATGCCTGATCCTGCCCTCCTGCCGGTATGTGTCTCATAACCGCTTTAGAGCACAGCACAGACATGCCTTAGTTCACGGATGTCATATCTCTGTAAAATTCTATGTATCCGCATTCCGTGCATACATAAGCGATTGTTGGCCCCAGCTGGTTTTTGGAATCGGGAATACGGTCCAGTTCATCCACCCATACAAGGTGTGTTCTGATTCGGTTTATTTCCATCTGGCCTGAACATTTTGGACACCGCATCTGCACTTACCTCCTTTATCATTTTTTTCATTATACGATGGTTTAGGTGAAAATAAAAGCCCCCTCGGCAGTATGCCCGATGTCCATCCACGCTCCCTGTATCCAGTTGTCTGCTATTTCTCCTGGCTCCGGCACAAATACCCCTCAATCATCTCCAGCTCATCCAGATATATACAATTTGGAATCCCGTGGTTTCTCACCGCCTCCACACACTGGCCAAGCCCCATCCACATGACGCTCTCCACTTCTTCTTTCTGAAGGGTCAGACGGTCTGCATCCACTGGTTTGCTGTACACATACACAGCACTGACTTCACTGTCCCTGAACATCCTCCCGTAAAACACTTCTTCCATATATCCCTTGTGATACCCCGCAAATTCCAGGTCCTCCTCCCCGGCCTCAATTCCCAGCTCCTCCTTCAGTTCCCGGATGGCGGACGGCAGGAATTCATCACCGGCCTGCACATGGCCTGCTGAGGAAATGTCATAACAGCCAGGATAGGAATCCTTTCCCCTGCTCCGCTTCTGCAGCAGAAGATCGTATGTTTTATCCTCATTTTTCCTCACAACCCATATATGGGCGGTCCTGTGGGGAACCCCGTCCATGTGGACCAGGCTCCGTTCCCGGACCACTCCTGTTTTCTTTCCGTCCGCATCCAGTACATCGAACAATTCCAACTGCTTTCCGTTCAGAACAGCCTCACTCAGCCGGTCTCCCTGGTAAGCCAGTTTCAGTGAAAAGAAGGGGGCATCCTCATTTAACAGCTTAAAAAAGATTTTATCCCCTTCCCACAGATTCAGGGACAGCACGTCCTCCTTCTTTACCCACTCCAGCGTACCCTCGTTGCAGGGAATCATTTCCCCTTCATATTTGTCCGCAGTATACAGACACATGTATTCTGTATCCCAGCCTTCTGCGATGAATGTGACCAGCCCCCTGAACCGCCAGGATGTGAGAGTGAGTCCTGTTTCCTCCCTCACTTCCCTGAGCAGGCAGTCCTCCGGGCTCTCGTCCCCTTCAAAATGCCCGCCCACTCCAATCCACTTATCCTTATTCACGTCATTCTTTTTGCTGATTCTGTGGAGCATCAGATATGCCCCCTCATTTTCTATATAGCACAGCGTTGTCAGCCTGCTTTTTTGTTCCATATGCCTGTCCTCCCGTTAAAACCCGCCCATGGCGGGGGATCTGAAATACCCGTCGGAGCAGTTCCGACGGGTATCATTATAGACCAATTCTTCTTACGCTTCAATCATTATGCCCGCATCCCTATTCTTCAATTGAATAGTTGGGAGCCTCCTTGGTAATATGGATATCATGAGGATGGCTCTCCTTTAAGGACGCAGCGGAAATCTTTACAAACTGGGCTGTCTCCTGAAGGGTTGTGATGTCCTGGGCTCCGCAGTATCCCATACCGGAGCGAAGACCGCCCAAGAGCTGGAACACGGTATCCTCCACCATTCCCTTATAAGCCACGCGACCCTCCACGCCTTCGGGAACCAGCTTCTTTGCATCTGTCTGGAAATAGCGGTCCTTGCTTCCGTTTTCCATGGCAGCAATGGAACCCATGCCACGGTATACCTTATACTTACGTCCCTGGTACAGCTCAAAGGTACCCGGGCTCTCATCACATCCCGCAAAGATGCTTCCCATCATACACACACTGCCGCCTGCAGCAATGGCCTTTGTCACATCGCCGGAGTACTTGATTCCTCCGTCCGCGATAATGGGTACGCCGTACTCCTTGGCAACGCTGTAGCAGTTCATCACTGCCGTAATCTGGGGCACGCCGATGCCTGCCACCACGCGGGTGGTACAGATGGAACCAGGCCCTATGCCTACCTTGACGGAATCAGCTCCAGCCTCAATCAGAGCTCTGGTGGCCTCTGCCGTGGCAACATTTCCAGCCACCACCTGAAGGTCCGGATATGCTTCCTTAATCATCTTCACGCAGCGGATTACATTGGCGGAGTGGCCATGGGCTGAATCCAGAACCACCACGTCCACCTTTGCGTCCACCAACGCCCCTACGCGCTCCAGCACATTGGCAGTGATGCCAACGGCAGCGCCGCACAGAAGACGTCCCTGTGCGTCCTTTGCGGACAACGGATACTTAATCTGCTTCTCAATATCCTTGATGGTGATAAGACCTTTTAAATTGAAATCATTGTCCACAATCGGCAGCTTCTCCACTCTTGCCTTTGCTAAAATGGCCTTTGCTTCCTTTAAGGTTACACCCTCCCTGGCTGTAACCAGGTTCTTTGTGGTCATGCACTCCTTGATGGGACGGTCAAAATCCTCCTCAAACTTTAAATCACGGTTGGTAATAATGCCCACCAGCTTCTTGCCCTCTGTGATGGGAACGCCGGATATGCGGAATTTTGCCATCAGATCGTTGGCATCCTTAAGGGTGTGCTCCGGTGAGAGGAAGAACGGGTCTGTGATAACACCGTTTTCAGAACGCTTTACACGGTCCACTTCCTCGGCCTGGGCTTCAATGGACATATTCTTATGAATGATACCGATACCTCCCTGCCTGGCCATGGCGATGGCCATGCGGTGCTCTGTTACCGTATCCATGCCGGCGCTCATAAGCGGGATGTTCAGTTTAATCTTCTTGGTCAAATGTGTGGTCAGGTCTACCTGGTTGGGAATCACTTCTGAAAATGCCGGTACCAGAAGTACATCATCAAAGGTTATGCCTTCGCCGATAATTGTACCCATTATAAATTTCCTCTCTTTCTGCGTGTATGATTTGATATGTTTTGTCAGAATATTGATAGTCCGTGAACTGTCCGTTTCTTATTAGTATCTTATACTAGCAAATTTTATCTGGCTTGTCAAACCAAAACAGAGAGAAATATTCATTGATTTTACTAATAGGGTTCCATCAGCCATTCTAATATCCCCCTGCGGCTGTCTGCCAGCAGGTTAGTACCGCCAGCTCCATATCAGATAACCTTATCCGGGTTCAGGATCAGATTGGGATCAAAGGCCTTTTTAATCCGCCTCATCAGGCCAATCTGCGTGTCCCCCAGCTGTTCTTTCAGATATTCCTTCTTGGCATACCCTATGCCGTGTTCCCCTGATACTGCCCCTCCATATTCCCGCGCCCTTGCGTACATCATCTCAAAGCCCAGACTCAGTTTTTCTTTCCACTCATCCTCTGCCAGGTCATCCCGGCAAAGATACACATGAAGGTTTCCGTCGCCTGCGTGGCCAAAGCTGGGAATCCGCAGATTCAGTATCCCGGCCACCTCATGGGTGTATTTGATAAAATCCGCCACCCGGTCCCTGGGCACCACCACATCACACTCATCCATTTGGGTGGTGGACGCCTTGATTGCTTCTAAAAATGCCCCTCTGGCGTTCCACACGCTCTGTTTCCTCTCCTGCGTATCCACGATGAACACGTCCACAGCCCCGTGTTCCAGGCACAGGTCCGCCACCTCCCGGTACTCCGCCCGCACCTGCTCTGCATTTCTTCCGTCAAATGTGAGCAGGATATAGGCGTCATTCCTGGTATCCGGGAACCGTTTACCCAGATATTCCTCTGCAAACAAAATGGTCTCCCGCTCCATAAACTCAATGGCCGTGGCCTGTATCTGCGCTTCCACAATCACCGGCACCATCTCTATGGCCTGTTCCATATCCGCAAATGGAACCAGAAGGCTCACTGTCTTACCCGGAAGGGGAACCAATTTAAGCACGGCCCGGGTGATGACCCCAAGTGTTCCCTCGGATCCAATCATCAGATTTAACAGACTGTATCCGGAACTGTTCTTAACCGTCTTACCGCCAAATTCCACCACCTCGCCTGTGGGCAGCACCACTGTCAGCGCCCTCACGTAATCCCTTGTGACGCCGTATTTTACGGCCCGCATTCCGCCTGCATTGGTGCTGATATTTCCGCCTATGGTTGCTGATTTCTCACCTGGATCCGGAGGATAAAAAAGCCCGTTTTCCTCCACGTACTGCGCCAGATCCATTAAAAGCACCCCTGGTTCCACTGTCACAGTAAGGTTCCTGCGGTCCAGCTCCAGAATACGGTTCATCTGTGTGGTCTCCAGCATAATGCCTCCGTGGATAGCTACGGCCGCCCCCACCAGCCCTGTGCCGGATCCTCTGGTGACCACGGGAATCCCCTCCCGATTGGCATAGGCCATGATGTCCGAAACCTCTCCGGTGGACAATACCCTTACAAGGGCTTCGGGAGCACGCTCCACTCCCCCCAGCTCATCATGGCTGTAATCCTGGCTTATATCGGATCCGGTCAGGACCCGCCCGCCCTCTGTCACCTTTTTCAAATAAGCGATATCCCTCTCATCCAGTTTCCTGTACCCCATCACGTACCCTCCTTAACCGTCTTAAGCAGCCGGGGAAGTATCTCATACCAGTCCCCCACCAGGCCGATGTTGGCAATGTCAAAAACCGGAGCCTTCCTGTCCGTGTTAATGGCAATGATGCACTCAGCACCCCTCATGCCCGCCGCAAACTGTACGGAACCGGAGATACCTATGGTAATGATGAGTTTTGGCTTCACCGTTCTGCCGCTGAGCCCAATCTGGCGCCTGGCGTCAAACCAGCCGCACTCAATCAAAGGCCTGGTGCACGCCAGCTGTGCGTCCAGCGCAGCGGCCAGTTCCCTTATTATCTCCAAGTCCGCCTGGCTTTTTACGCCCCTTCCAACAGCCACAATCACCTCTGCCTCCGATATGTCAATCTCCTTTGGCTTATGTATGATTTCCTCTACCCTGATTCTCCGGTCAATCATGTCCTCCGTCACCTCCATGGTACGGATGGTGCCTGAGGGTTCCTTTGTCACCGGAGGCGCGGAAAAAATCTTATACCGGACCGTGCAGAACTGCGGCCGGTTCTTCGGCGTCACAATCTGAGCCATAATATTTCCCCCAAAGGCAGGACGGATCTGCACCAGGTCTGTATTCTCCTTCATTTCCAGGACTGTACAGTCTGCTGTCAGCCCTGTCCTAAACCGCGCCGCTACCCTGGGAGCCAGGGAACGCCCTGCGTTGGTGGCCCCCACCAGGATGGACGACGGCCTGATTCTGGTTATGAAATCCGCAAATACATTGGCGTATGTGAGGACGGAGAAATGTTCCAGCTCCTTCCTGTCATACACAAAGACCTGGTCCACCCCGTATGCCAGCAGTTCCTCTGCCTTTTCTCCCACCTGATACCCCATAAACAGCGCATACACAGGATGGCCTGTGACGGCTGCCAGTTCCCTGGCCTTGCCGATCAGCTCAAATGTCACGGGATGTACGGCCTTTCCATTGTATTCCACGTACACAGCCACTGCGCGCCATTCATCCTTATTAATCCCCGGTTCCTGTGTTTCCATATATTCCACGGCCCCGCCAGGACCTTTCTTCACACACAGCCTGCACATTCTGCAGCCGGAGTCAATTTCCACCTTTCCATCCCTGCAGCTGATGGCACCAAAGGGACATATGTCAATGAGCTGGCGGATGCTGTCTTCATCCAGCCGTTCCTGGTGAATCCTCAGTTCAGCCATAATCCTCTCTCCTTTCTGTCCATACAACTATAAAAACTTTGTTTCCCTCAGCACATGATACATCCTATGGGCAAGCACGTCAGGGCTTCCGTCGAACATTTCCCTGCATTCACCCTTCTCCGGCGGGAATATACGCTCCACCTGGGTGGGCGATCCGGACAAACCATAGTGGCTCTCATCCCGGTCCTCCAGGTCCGTAAGGGAAAACTCCCTCAGATATCCCTCCCGCAGTTCCTTTTCCCGTTTATAGGAAGGAAGCCTCGGCGTATTCACATCCTTATCCATGGTAATCAGACATGGCAAATCCATGGTCTGTATCTGTTCATATCCGTCCATATTCATACGCACCCGTATCCGTCCCTCCCCTGTCTCCCTGATTTCCAGAACATTGGAGGCATGGGGTATTCCCAGCCACTGGGCCACCTCCGGCCCAACCTGGGCCGTGTCCCCGTCCGTGGTCTGTTTGCCGCAGAGAATGAGATCATACTCCCCCATCCTGCGTATGCCCTGGGATAAGGTATAGCTGGTAGCCACCACGTCTGCGCCTGCAAATTTCCTGTCGCTGATCAGTCCCGCACGGTCGGCTCCCATGCACATACACTCCTTTAACGCCTCCCTGGCCTGTCCCGGCCCCATGGTGATGACATCCACGGTCCCCCCCTGCTGCTCTTTCATCCCAAGAGCAGACTCCATGGCATAGAGATCATATGGATTCAGCTTGGACTGGGTCCCGTCCCGCTTCAGCACTCCGGTTACCGGGTCCACCTCCACATTGGCGGTATCCGGCACCTGCTTCACGCACACAATACATTTCATAAATCCCTCTCCTTAAAAAAATCGGTGCATGTATCACCTGTTTCCAATACATGCACCGATATCATAAATGACCGTACCTATTACATTTTCGTCAATTACTCCATGTCTGCAAGTAATTTCTCGATCTTTTTCTTATTGGCGTCATCCAGCTCGCCCAACGGCTTGCGGGGCAGACCTACATCCAGGCCCTGTGCCTGTAAGGTGTACTTGCAGATTTCCTGCCAGTGGGGAACCCCGTTGACCTTATCATAGAAGAAATAATCAATATATGGCTGGATATTGTTCTGGGCTGCTATGGCTGCATCCACATCTTTTGCGAAGCAGGCATCCTGAAGTCTGCGGCACTGCTTTGGAAGTACGGCCGGGAAACCTGACAGCCAGCCGTCCGCTCCGGCCAGGAGGCCTTCCATGGCAGCATAGTCATGTCCGTAGAATACAGTCAGGTCATCCTTGCAGTGGTACTTCAGTTCGTGGACCCTGTTTGGATCGCCGTGGGCTGCCTTGATGCACTGTATGGTACCGTCATCCACCAGCTCCTTGACCTCCTGTACGCTCAGCTCATAGCCGGCAAACCAGGGATTGTTGTAAACCATGATTTCGATATCCAGCGCTTCCCTTAAATCCCTGAAATGCTGCATAACTGCCTTCTTATGAGGATTCAGGTAGAATGGAAGGATAACCATGACACAGTCAGCACCGTGGTCCTGTGCGAACCTGCTCATCTTGATGGTATTCAGGGTATCGTATCTGCCTGTACCGCATACCAGAGGAACCTGACCGCCTAAGAAACCAGATACATGTTCGATGATTTCCCTCTGCTCTTCCATGTTCATGGCAATGTTCTCGCCAGTGCTTCCGCAGATGGAAATAGACTGTGCGCCATTATCCAGCAGCCAGGTCAGGTACTTCTCCATACCCTTCTTGTTGTAAGTCTGGTCTGCATTCCAGATGGTCATGGATGCCGGGCAGATACCGTAAGGTTTCTTGATTGTGTCTTTCACTTTCATAGCTTTCTCCCTTTCCCCCAAGTTACACTTGGAATAAAAAATTTTGTTGGTGTGAATATGTAATTTTAAATTAAAAATAAAAAATTAAATATTTTAAATTATTATTTTGCCTGGTTTAAAGTTAACACATCTTTCGTATAATGTCAACAAAAAAATTAAATATTTTTTATTTTCTTGTTCACCTTCCACAACGGCAGGATAAAGGCAGAAACGCCCTTTATCCGCCCAGATAGGATTTTTTGATGGTATCACTTTTAGCCAGCTCCTCACTGGAGGCAGTAATTACCATACGCCCATTTTCCAGCACGTAACAGCGGCTGGATACTTCCAGGGCCATGAAGGCGTTCTGCTCCACAATCAGGATCGGCAGATGCTTTTCCTTATTGATTCTCAAAAATATATCAAACATATCGTCCACAATCACGGGAGCCAGGCCCAGGGATGGTTCATCGCACATCAGGAGCTTGGGATCTCCCATCAGCCCTCTGGCTATGGCTAACATCTGCTGCTCACCGCCGCTTAAGGATCCCGCTTTCTGGCCCATTCTCTCCTTCAGGCGCGGAAACAAGTCATACATCTCCTCAATTTTGGCATTCATTTCCTTCTTGGACCGCTTTATGCTGTAGCTCCCCATCTCAAGGTTCTCCAGAACTGTCATGTTGGAGAATATTTCCCTTCCCTCCGGAATCTGCACCACTCCGGTCCTGGTTATGCTGTGTGTGGGCAGATTGGTTATATCCTGTCCGTTAAACTCCACATTGCCCTTTTTTACCTTCACCCAGCCCACAATGCAGTTCATGAGCGTGGTCTTTCCAGCGCCGTTTGAACCGATGATGGATATAATTTCGTCATCGCCTATTTCAAGGGAAATATCATGCAATGCACAGACATCGCCGTAATAAGCGTCAATCCCATTGACTTTTAACATAAGAATCCCTCCGATTATCTGGAATCCTGCTCCACATACCGGCTTCCCAGGTATGCGCGGATAACCTCTTCATTGCTCTGTACTTCCTTTGGCGTGCCTTCCGCTATCATGCGCCCGAAACTCAGCACAGTTATGTAGTCGCTGATTTTCATGACCACATCCATGTTGTGCTCAATCATGAAAAACGAGTATCCGTCCTCATAGGCCTTATAGATAACATCCACCAGCTCGGCCCGCTCCGACGGGTTAAGGCCGGCCGCAGGCTCATCCAGAAGAATCAGTTTGGGATCATTCATCATGGCCCGTCCAATCTCCGATATCTTCTGGCGTCCATAGGGCAGGTTCTTCATCAGAGAGCCCCGCAGCTCATACATGCCGATACGTTTAAGGACCTCTTCAGCCTTCTCCTTAAGCCTCTTTTCCTCTGCCCGTGATCCTCTGATGTCAAAAATCCCCCGCATCATTCCCATGGGGGCCTGCTGGTGACCCCCCACCATCACATTCTCCAGCAGAGTCATGGTTGGAAATACCTTTATGTTCTGAAAGGTCCTTCCGATTCCCTGCCTGGCAATATCATGGGTGGTCATGCCGGTAATGTCCTTTCCCCCAAATTCCACCTTACCTGACGTCAGAGGCAGCACTCCTGTAATCAGGTTTACGGTGGTGGTCTTGCCTGCTCCGTTTGGTCCGATGAGGGCGTGTATGGTGTGCTCCTTCATGTCGATGCTGACATTGTCAACCGCCACAAGACCCTGGAATTTTTTTGTGATTCCCGTCACTTTCAACAGACTTTCCATTCTCTTATTCACCGCCTTCTGCATAGCTCTTTCCGCTGATTCTCTGATACATCTTCATGAACAGGCCTGTTGCCGCACTCACCCAGCCGTCCGGGAAGAATATGGCCCCCAGCAGGATGATAGAACAGAACACGATTTGATAGTAATTGCCCAGGAAACGCAGCATTTCCGGAAGGATGGTGACAATGGCTGATCCAAAGATAGTTCCCACCACGGACCCCAGTCCTCCCACCATCAGCATAACCACATAGTTGGTGGACAAATCCAGGTTAAAGGTGGATGGGTTTATATAGCCCATATAGTGGGCATACATGGCTCCTGCCACGGTACCGAATATAGATGCCACGGTAAATGCCTTGATCTTGCAGGAAGCGATGTCCACACCGCTCATCTCCACTGCCTCCACATTATCCCGCAGGGATTTGAAAATCCTCCCCCACTTGGAATAGGCAATGCGCCAGGCAATAAAAAAAGCAATGGCGGTAAATACCAGAAACAGGTAATACATTTCCTTCTGGCTCTGTATCTGGTAGCTTCCGATGTTATAGGGCCGTATATTGCGGATGCCCTGGGTGCCTCCTGTGAATTTCGGCGTATTGGAAATCAGCAGGCGCACCACCTCCCCGAATCCAATGGTGGTCAGGGACAGATATACTCCCCTGACTCTCAGGCTGGGATATCCCAGTCCCCTGCCGATAAGGATTCCCATGATAACTGCCGCAATCAGCCCCAGCCAGGGCGTCAGATTCGTGTATCTGGTAAACAGGGCAGAGGAATAAGCGCCCAGCGCAAAGATTCCCGCTGTGCCCAGATTCATCTGGCCGGTCAGACCAGTGATGAAATTCAGGCCTAATACCACGATAATATTGATAAGCACGCGGTTAAGGACCATCATGTAGTAATCATTTTTAATGAATATCGGCAGAAAAGCGCCAATCACAAGGGCTCCCACGGCAAAATGCAGTGATTTAAGTTTCAGCTTTTTCTTCATCTTCCCTTACTCCTTTCACGCCTTCTTGCCTAAGAATCCGCTGGGATGTACCAGCAGGAATATGATTAACAGGACAAATGACACAATATCTTTATAGACAGCCGGAAGAACCACCACCGCCAGGTTTTCCACCACTCCGATGAACAGACCGCCCAGGATGGCTCCAGGCAGGTATCCGAATCCTCCGATGACTCCGGCCGAAAAACCTTTGAGGCCTATGCTGGCTGCCATGGTGGTGGATATATTGAACAGCGGTATGATCAGCATTCCGATGACGCTGCATATAATGGAGCTGACTGCTGTTGTCACGCAGATGTTCTGGGCCACATTGATGCCCATAAGGGCCGCGGCCTTCTTATTCTGGGCCACACAGCGCATGGCCTTTCCTATTTTTGTAAAATTCATAAACAACTGAAGGGCCGCCACTACCAGGATTGCCACCACACATATGATGACATTGGCCTTTGTGACCATGAGTGTACCGATCTTAATGGTACCGCTGAGCCAGTTCTCAATGGTGAAGGGAACCGGTCCGTATATAAGCCGGATGGCCTCTGCCAGAATCCTGCCTAACATCATGGTTCCCATGACAGCAAAGATATTGGAACGCATATGCCGCAGCGGATTGAAGATTCCGGAAGCGATTACAGACCCCAGAATTCCCATGAGCATGAAAGTAAGCACAATGGCTAAGGGCTTGTTCATGTTGAATTTAATAATGAAGGTAGCGGCAAATATATATGCCCCCACGGTGATGATTTTGTCATGGCTGAAGTTAAGCAGTCCTGTGGAATTCCATATCAGGGTATACTCGATGGCAACCAGGGCATAGATGAATCCCATGGCAATACCGCTTATCAATAGCTGAAGTATAGTGCCCATCATTTACCTCCTTTTCGTCATGACAGGGGCCGGATTCAGATTCAGGCCGGGTCCGTCCCCTGTCCTCCATAAGCCAGAAACTATTCCACAGAAACAGCTTTGATAAACTTTGGAATCTTGTTTTCAATCCGGGCCACATTGATATTGTGGACTAAATCATTATTCTCGTCACAGGTAATGACTCCTACGGGTACCTTTAAGTCTTTCAGCCCCTTGACAGCTTCCATAACAGCCTTGCGGTCCGTGGTTCCTGCTGCTTTAATTCCTTCTAAAAGGGCCACTGCGCCGCCGTAATAGGATGCTGCGTATAATTCCGGTTCGATCTCATACTTTTTCTCAAAGTTCTCTTTAAATGCAACAAGGGTGGGGTCGTCGCTGGTGGACACATAATCCGTCACTCCATACCAGCCTTCTATGTATTCCGCCTTACACATATCAATTACCTGTTGCATGGTAACACCCGGAGAAGACACTACCTGCACATCCAGTCCCAGCTCGTATATCTGGCGGGCATGGATTGCCAGCTCCGCGTCGTGGGTCCATATGATGACCGTATCCACGCCCGCGTCCTTCATCTTCATAACCTGAGGAGTAAAGTCCTTGTCTCCCGTGTTATGTCCTTCTTCCACATACTCCATGCCGTTGTCCGCGCAGTATTGCTTGATAACGCCCTCTGCTCCTGTTCCAAAATCGTCATTGTTAAAGAACAGTCCCAGTTTCTTGCATCCAAGCTCTTTTGCGTAGGCTGCCGCCGCCTCTGCGAAAATACTGTCAGAAGCCCTGCAGCGGAACAGATAATCATTGTCCAGAGTACTGATCTGCGGTGTGGTGCCGCCTGTGAAGGCAGCTACTCCCGCCTGCTTTACCACTGCCTCCACTGCCAGGGCATTGGTGCTTCTGTGGGGTCCCACGATACCCACCACTCCTTCGCCGATCAGCTTATTGGCACAGGTAACAGCCATGTCCTGGAGGGTCTGGTCGTCCACAATGGTCAGTTCTATCTGCTTTCCATTGATACCGCCTGCAGCGTTGTACTCGTCCACAGCCATCTGTACCCCCTGGTTCATACGCTCCCCGTTCAGCGGATTGTCCCCTGTCATCATAGAAATGAGGCCAATCTTGATGACATCGCCCTCATCCGCGGAAACCTCACCGCCGGAGGATGCCTGGGTATCCCCTGCCTGGGAACCTGCGCTGCCGGAAGATGCCCCCTGCGCGCCTG